>JYMV01042509.1_pt2 | contig 41974 bp, 43 predicted proteins | sample 338911 | NCBI WGS metagenome assembly JYMV01 (sample SAMN03354496, study PRJNA234377) | hydrothermal vent metagenome | biome: Deep sea; feature: Hydrothermal plumes at the Eastern Lau Spreading Center, Western Pacific Ocean; material: Seawater | place: Tonga | collected 2009 | depth 2000 m m | reverse complement strand
CAGGGATGGTAGTGTTGTAAATCACCATTACCACCATTGGGTAGATCGAGATGGTAAAATCCACTGGGAACGGGCATGAACGCGTCGGTACACGTTCAACACCCGTTAGTTGCATGGGGTCCCCATGTAATTTTTTCCTCTGTTGGAAATGATTTTACCACTCCATACACTGTGCAAGTCATGCGAAACAAGTCAATTCTGAACATTCAGTCAACCGTCCTGCTACTTGCCGTCCTCATGATTCCCCTTGCGGGCTGCTTAGATGAAGATGAAACAAACAATACAGATGGAACAAATGATACAGTTGAATGTGAACTAGTTCCTTACGGGCATTGTTCAGGCGAGGATTTTAGTGGACAAGATTTATCAGAACTGAATCTTACTGGAATAGATTTGAGTTATGCAAACTTAAGTGGTGCTACCCTAACTAACCTCAACTATGCTGACCTAACTGGTGCAAACCTCGATAGCGCAATCCTCGATGATGCAGAACTCGAAGGTGCAGTCCTAACTGGTGCATACCTCTACTATGCATCCATCAATAATGGTACAAATCTCTATATTGCTGATCTAACTGGTGCTGATCTAACTGGTGCTAATCTAACTGGTGCAATGCTCCACCATGCCAACTTCACTGACGCTATTGTAACGGATGCCGATTTTACCGATACTGCTTGGTATAATACAATCTGGACCGATGGTGAATCATACAACGAGAATCAGGCTTAAGCTATAATTCGTAATGATCATCTGTCCGAATACCCTTGCGAATGCAATTGTTGTTTGAATGGGCTTTGCGTCGGGCATTCATAAGGTGGGCCACTAAAAATTAGTTCTTGGGTGCTCTTAATCTTTCCAATGACAGGGCCGCTGAAAGTGAAAGGTTAACTGTTGAACCTTTCCTTGACCGGACATGAAGACGATGACCTGCCATGAACTCGGCGGTGCCTGCGACAAGACATTCACCGCGGCGACTTTCGATGAGATTGGCGAAATGAGCAAGGCCCATGGGTCCGAGATGTTCCAGAAAGGCGATGCAGCCCACCTCGAAGCCATGCAGGAGATGATGACGCTGATGCAAGACCCTGAAGCGATGCAGGCCTGGTTTCAGAAGAAACGAGACGCTTTTGATGCCTTGCCCGAGGATGATTCACGGTAAGGGAAGAGTGTTAGAATATCTCTTTATTTCAACCACGATGATATGATGAACCGCGCTCAACTTCACTAGCACGATACAATTGTTCAAGCAAAACTACAGCGGCCATCTCATAAGTCATCGTCATCGGACCCAAACCCATAGTTTGATGTTCCTCTACGACAGATTTCTCAAACCCATCAACCGGCCCAATAGCAAGGTGGGTATTGCTGTCTGATATCTTCCATTTTTTCCATTGCTCAACGAACCATTCTGTTGAACCACTCTCACCATTTTCATCAAGAAGAATCAACGTATCCCCTGAAGCAGCCCCTTGCAACTTGGTTACATATTGGTCATGATTCAATTTCTCAGAATGCTGTCGGAACTTCAACCCATGACTAGCGAGACGCTCACAATAAATGTCAACTAAACGGCCATAGGATTTCTCCCGCGGCCGACCATGAGTGTGAACCACTATCCGCCCCATATTACCCGAGATGAGTACTTAGCCATCATATTTCTCTAACTCACGATAGTCTCAAGGCAGACGGGGTTCAGGGTTAACGCATGGGATGGTGGCCTTTCACTCGTAAAGGGGCTGACCTCTCCAATGACCCACAGATTAGGGGTACTAGGACTTGGTTACTTGATTTACAAGCACTTTGTGAAACCCATTACGATGACCGGATTAGTGGTATTGAAGCAATAAAATCTCTTCGAGAAGATTGGCACGCGACCCATCAAAGAATGGAATTACCAGATTTGCTCTTTGAAGGGTTAGAAAAAAGAGCTGATGAACTACTAGTTTGTGATAATGAAAAATGGATAATGCTCCTAAATGAAGAGTCTTTTTGGCAACCTGGATGGCGCCCTTCAAACGAACAGGATTGACCATTGGGTTCATGACCGAGATATTGCCGGCAGTACTCGTGGAGAATGTTGTGTGGGTGGTGCTGTTAGCATTTATCGGCGGGATTCTAGTCTATTTCAGCCGCGACCAACCATTTCCTGAAATCTCAAGAAAACATGGATTAATCCTGCTATCGATTGCTGCAATGCTTTGGATATCTGCGGCTTCGCCGCGCCAATTTGATGAAGCTAGAGTGGCTGCTACTATCGTTACTATCGTTGGTGGCATCCAGATGCTAATTGGTGCATGGCATATTTCAATAACAAATCGAGATGTGATTGTTGGCCCACTTGCGGGCGTGCTTCTATGCGCTGGCACTGGGGCTCTGTTTGCTCAGGATTGGGCACTCTCTTCCAATGCTGAACAGGGTACTGCATTCATCACCCTGTCAATATTAATCCTGCTTGAAGTATATCTTTTCTTCAAAGGAATGATTGTTGGCACAACCGCGAGAATGTGGTCAGCCGCTGGTTTACGCCAAGTTGATCGAGGATTACTATCCGGTACAAGAGGTGCCATTGGATACTTTGAGCGTGCTTGGGATTTTGAGGAAGAATACATCAACGCTATGAGTCATTTAGCGTTAACAAAAATCCACCACCATCTTGGAAATAATGAGCAGGCAGAAGAACACCATGAAAGATTACAACGCTTGGGTGGCGAAGAATCCATGGATTCGGCTTGGATTGAGGCTTTGGAGGCCTCTCTTTCACATTTGAAAGGCACAAAAAGTGAAGAGTGAAATTTCTAATATATATATGTAAAGTGGGTTAACCCGATACAAATCCAAGTCAGTTTTATAACATATGAAAACCAATTTACTTACGGTAATAAGTTGATAGTCGGGAAAAATACGAATACTGCAATGATTGGTTGGGGAGCCGTTATGGTTTGGTTTAGCGCCAATGTCCTCTCACAAGCAGCGTTCATCGGCACTCATGGAGTGCCCTATGATGTAGAATCAATGTTGGGGGCTCTTGGACCGTGGTCCTGGCTTCTCGTAACCATTGAGTTAGGTGTCTGGCTTATTGTTGGTACTCTAGTCTTTCAAAAATTCAACTCTAAGCAAAATATCCAGCCCCAGATGACTTGATTTCAGCAACCTCGGGATTGATAACATGAGTCAAACCCCAGCGTATTGAGGGTTGTAATGGTTCGAATCACCAAAGTCCATACTGGAATAGGTGACAGAGGTACAACTGTACACCTGAATGGTGAAACGGTCTCAAAAGGCGATGACCGCCTTGAAGTGGTTGGCTGTATTGACGAGTTAAATTGCCTCATTGGTGTTGTTAGGATGGAATTGAAAAGAATGCCTATAACCACTCTAGATGGTGGGCCAAGAACAACTGTTTTGACTGCTCAAAGACAATTTGACAAAACATTTGCTCATTTACAACAGGAATTATTTGACCTTGGAGCAGAATGCTCAACCACACCTGATTCCATTCCAGAAGGAATGCAAGTTCTTACTGCTGAATCATGCGAACGATTAGTCACTGAAATGGATGAATGGTTAGAAGAGGTTGAACCTCTTTCTTCATTTATTTTACCTAGTGGGAATCCAGTAGTAGCAAATCTCCATCTTGCTCGAGCTGTTACACGGCGCTGTGAGCGCCGATTAGCAACACTGAGGGACAATGAAGGCGATGATTCAGTGCGGATTGTTAGCCTAACTTATCTCAATAGATTGTCTGATTGGCTTTTTGTGATGTGCCGTGTTATCGCCGCTCGTTTCGGTGAAGATGAGGAATTATGGGAACCGCTCGGTAAGCGTAACCAATAATTCAAGATTTCAAATTCCGCCCAACTAATTTCAGCGGCTTTCATAATGGTCTTTGGCTGCTGAAAGCACACGTTTTGAATTTTCAAAAGTTAACTGTTCCATTGCGTCGTTCCATGAAAGCCAAAGAAAACCAACATGCTCGCTTGACAATTTGACCACCATCTCATCAGTCTCTGCAAGAAACCAGTGTACCTGTTTGTCGATAACCTCTCCTTTGTGAGAGAATTGATATTGAGTACGAGTCTGGAAATTCGGAATTAGTGTTGCGGAATCAATTCCCGTTTCTTCAGCTAATTCCCTCATCGCAGTTATCTCAAAGGATTCATCGTCTTGTTCAATATGTCCTTTCACAAAATCCCAATGACCTTGTGGGTACTGCAATATTAGGAGCATATCATAGTTAACCAAAACTAGGCCACATGATGTCTCCATGACATAGGCGATGGGGGGCTGTCCCATATTCATTGCGAATATGCGTGATGATTCTCATCAATACGGCTATGGTGGTGATTACCTCCCGACAAATAATGCCACCACACACTCTCATCAAATCACTTGACATTCGGCTCATAGTCGCCGATGGTGATTTAGATGGCTTGGTGGCTGGAGCAGTCCTCAAAATTGCATGGCCAGATGCAGACATTGTATTCTCTCATCCAGCGGAAATTCGTAGCGGATTTCTAGATGACATCATCGATGAGAATACCGCACTCTGCGACCTTCCCTTCCATCCTGCGTGCGGCTTGTATATTGACCATCATGCTACAAATCGCCCTAGTGAAATACAAGAAAACGAGTTTACTGCAAAAGGCCGTTATATTCACTGGCGTGAGGCTGATTCTGCGGCAAGAGTTGCCTACGAATTATTTCTGCCTTTATTTGACCTCACAGCACTTGAACCAATAATGGACATGGTTGACAGGCTAGATGGTGGACGTATTAGCACAGACGAGTTTCTATCTGATGACCCTGTAGTCTGGATTTCACGAACTGTGACTTCATCCGATCAGGAATATTCTCGTTCATTACTAAGAAAATTAGTTGCAGGTCAATCAGTTGCAGAAATTGTCAAAGAAACTGAAACTGCTGTTCGAATTGAAGCTATGAAAAAACAAATGAAAGATATCAGAGATATCCTAAATTCCAAATCAGTCATTGAAAACAGATTAGCAATTTGCAACCTTGAAGAAACGGGTTTACGAACCAATGGTTATCTCGTGACTGCTCATTTTGGCAAGGATTGCGACGCATGTCTTATCGTCCATGGCTCAAAAGATGGGGAAATAGGTGATAATGAGGCCTGGCCACTCTCTGCCTCGTTTTATTCAAACTCATTTCTACACACCGAAGGAGGGATATTTGATCTCTCCACCTTAGCCACTATGTTTGATGAAAATGGTGGTGGTCACCGAAACGCTTGTGGGTGTCGCGTCATGCCTGTAAGTGAAAATGGTGTGGTTGAGAATAGAGAGTTACGAGACGGTGATTTGGCCCGCAATATTGACTGTTGGCTAGAGGCTTGGAATCAAAATAAAGACAGTATAAATCTAGGTAATTGAATTCTTTTAGAGCTGGATATTGATTACTTTACTAGCAATTTGAAGAGGTAAATAAATCCTAAAAAAGCATGTAAAACGATTAGGACCATCATCACATCGCTTGCCCTTCCGTGACGCTGTAATTCAAGAGTGAATTTTTCACCCGATTCTCGTTGTTTTTTTACTAATCTTCCTTTCCTAACTGTGATTGTTAAAACCACAATTCCAACTATGCCAAACCAACCATGTAATGCACTAGGAAATACAGACGAGTAGCCTTCTCCACCAACCCATCCAAAACTAAAATTTACAATAAAACCTACGGCGATGACTGCTAATGCCGACCGATATAATGTCTCGCCGACTCGTTCGTGGGATTCTCTTGCATCCTTCGCTTGTTGGCCTCTTAATTCTCTCCTATTTTTTCGATGATTATATTGTTTGTACATCCAGAAGATGACAATTAAGGAAAATAATGGATGTAACAGCAGAATTACCACTTCTGCAATGCTCATATAATGGCTGAAAGGGTGTCAACATTTCATCATGTGGCATGAGTTCCCTTAGGGGAACTCTATCGTTGGGTTGATGTACACCAAGCATCGCGGCAGAGAATAATTAGGGGGTGTAACATGACTCGACAATTCCTCTTAGAATGCCTTGAAGAGTCTGAAGAGAGAAGTCACGGCAACATAGGTAGGAGGCTGGCTACAGCCCCGACCACTGAAGCATGGGGTATGATGGGCAAGGAATGGCAAGGCTTGATTTTCAATCTTCTAAAGTATGACGCTGAGAACAATTCTGCATCCTCTGGAAAGGGGAAGAAAAGAGTTGGTCGGCGTGGCGGTCGGGGTGACCGTATGATGATGCAACAGTGGGATTTAGAAGACATCAAATCACTACTTACTGGTGAAAGTGACGCGGACTATCGCCTCGCTACCCTACTAATGCACAAGGCTATGATGGGAGAAGACTGGGATAATAATTGGAACACTATCCTAAACCAATTACGTTCACAATGCGAATCACAAGGAGTTCATCCCGTGTTTCACTCACTCGCATCTACCTTCCAACCTGTGCTAGGAGAGTTAGGAGTCTACGATTCTGTTGAAGTTGAAATTGACGATGATGCAGATTGGCTGGAATCATGTAGAATCGATGCTAGCGATTGTGAATTACTTACTGAACTACTCAAACCACCACTTGGAATTCAACTCAAAGCAACTCAATTAGCACCCCTAAAGAGATTGCATGATTTGATGGTTAGAAAAGGAGGAGTAAAGCCACAATGGCTTTCTCGGCATCTTGATTCTAGATTACTTGAAGAAAGAAAGGGTTCAATTGGGCTGCTTGCTGCAATCCTTGCTTCAGGCGCACAACTTGAAGATGTTAAATCAAGATTTGAACAGTTGGCTATTGAAGAAGGAATCATCGGTGACATTTCAGCAAAGCAGGTCCTCCTAATTAGCATCAAAGAAGGTAACAATAGTGTTTGGGATGAGTGTATATCCCTTAAACAAGGAAACTCTCTGAATGATGCATGTCGCGCTCATGCGTGGGCAAGAACACCTGAAGGAGGGCCTGGCTTATCTCTCAAAAAATTAGAGAAGGGTTTGGATGAGTTGAACTCATGGAGTGAAATTCGTGGAATCGAAATGGATGCTTCCGAGATAAAGTGGGCAATCGTTGAGTCTATGGCAAATGATGGTGAATCTGAAAGTGCTTGTGAACACTTCCCCAGCCTCAATATCAATAATAATCAACAACTTAGAATTGCCTTGAGTCTACTCAATTCTTCTTGCCATGAAAGTGTGGTTGCAAAATTGGAAAAGGTGATTGCCAATGCATCCAATCTAGATTTTTCAATTCTTTTGGGCCATGAAGCAATCCCTGTCAACATTAGATTATCAGTTTCTGAACTACTTGACGTAAGCGGTTCAGCGGACCAAGATACCGAAGAAATGATGCTTGAATTGTACACCTCTACAGGTGACATTAAAGCGCTTACTGGTTTACTTGCAGCACATCCCGATTCTGCTCAAATTAATCCCCACCTAACTTTGGTATCAGCTAGATTAATTGGTGCTGAGAACGACAATGATTTACTGACATGGGCGCGCCTCGCTCGCCGTGAGGCTTTCCTAGTATTATCTGATGTTGAATTGCCAAGTTTTCTTTCACCTGCTGCCTTCGCTCTCACCTCTTTACTTGATGGCGGAATTGCTGACCTTGAACAGGTTAGTTCCTTACTTGACTCTGAGGGACTTCAATCATTCAAACAATGCCGCCGAGCAATGATGGAGGATGGTGATGGACTTGTACCTCAACCACTACTTCTGAAAATGGAAGAAAGTGTATCATCTTCTGAGATGGGAAAAATTGAGAGAATGCTATTCAATCAGTTGATTCTCAATCTTAAATTGAATAGGGCTGACAGTTTATTGCAAATTGCTGAAAGTGATACCCACAAAGAAGCTGAAGAAATTATTGAAGAGGTCCTTACAAGTGCTCCTCCAACATATCGACTGATGAGAAATGTGAATGCCCAAGTTCTGGAACACGGGGTTGCTAGTGGTGCTCTAGAGAGATGGTACAAAAACAACAATGCACATTCAATGGAAGCATCAATTGCAACCGGAAGATATGCAGAAAAGGGTGGGAATAGACTTGAAGCTGCAAGGTCCTATCAAACAGCCGCAACCCGCTGTGATAACTTTGAGTTACGTCAAAAATTGAACAAAGAGGCGCTGATATCTTACGCCCACGCAGGGAATTGGCCAGAAGCAATTGAACTGCTGGAATCTGAATCTGGCCTGAAGGCCAACATCACTGATAGATTCAAACTCTACCTCCAAGTGAATGACGAAGCAGATAGAGGTAATCTTGAGAAAGCAAGAAGTACTATTCTTGCAAATGTCGCAGAGTCAACCATAATTGAGAAGAAAAACGACGAGGGTGAGACCTACGAAGTTGAACAAATAACCCACTCCGTAGAGGGATTGAATCTACATCTGACATATCCATCTATTCATCGACTACCTGAGGAACCTTACCGAGGCCGAGTTCTTGCCGCTATTAATAGGGTACAAAAAGGTAGGAAACGTAGGGGGGCTGATATTGAACAGGTCTTCCAAAAGGCGCTAAACCGAAAAGAATTCACTGAAATTTTCAGTGTCGCTAATCGCGCCGCCGATGAAATGGGACCTGAGCATGGTTTACTGATTTACGAACGGGCAATGAATAGTAGCAAGTTCGATGTTGCAGGTCTCAAACGACTTTCAGAAATGCAGAGAACGATGTACTCTAGAACCGAGAATGTGATTCCTGTGCGTCAAAGAATCCACCTCAATAATCTCGCATTGAAACCTTTGGTAGTAGTTGATACCAACCTTTTGGTAGATGCTTTAGCAGAACGAGTTCTTCGTGAACTTGAGATTGAGCGAGAGGTACCAATGCATCTTGATAGTAGACGAGAATTCCACAAGACTCTACTATATCGAAGTCAACAAGGTAGAATTGAGATGTTCATTCCAGCGGCTACAAGAAATGAATTGAGAAACATCGCCGCTATTCCTGGAAGAATGAGAAAAATCTGCGGTGACAGACTAATTGACCCCAAACTGTGGGATGAAAAAATCACAGAAAAATCACTTGTTGCCTTGGCTGACGGAGTGATTACGGAATATAATTCTTGGAATCCCGAAACTGGAGCAAACATCAATGAATTAGTACAGATTAGACGACCAGAATTTGAAACCTTCTTTGTTGATCTGAAGAAAGTGTACTCAGATATTACCGATTCAAAAATTAGTAGAGGGCATTCTCAAGCAAAACGGCAAGAAATTGAGGGTGAAGCACTTTACCCAGAAGCTGGCGATGTAGATATCATGCTGTTTTCAGCCTACCTTGCTGATGAGAGTTTAGAAGGATTCGGCTCTATTCTAGTCGCCTCACGAGACTCTGATTTCACTGTTCCAGCACGGGCTTTGCAAGAGAGATTCGGTTTCGTAACCGTGGATAACGCTCAGGCTCTTTCCCGCTATACTCACTAATTTGTGATTAAACGATACAAGGTTGTTCAATTAATTACTTAGCAATTTAATGTGCTGGCCGACGTTCCATGTCACTGTTATCAAGAAAACTCTCTCTGTAAGGTCATGCTCGCCAATCAACCATCAACTAGGTTAGGATTTGAATTAAGAGATTCGCCCAACCGATTCATGATTACAGTAGCCGACTCAATGCTCTTTACTGTCTCAACGCTCTTTCCCGCTGAGAAGTATTTCTTCATCTTGTCCGAATTCTTACTTTTACTCTTCGATATTTTTCGAAGGCGGATAAATGAATTAGCATTGAGAAACATCCTTGCTGTGTGCTTAAACCTGCTATTCAGAAGTTTGCGAGTCAGCCATGAATTTTCTTGCTTGAATCTAGGTGATTTGATAACTGAAATTGGAACTCCTGTCAATCTATTTGTCCAAGTTATATCTTCCTCTCCAGCACCAACAATTGCATCTTTGTAGTCCTCTGGAGTATTGCACTCGGTGGTGGCAATGAACCTTGTACCCATCTGAACACCGTCGTAACCAATCTCAAGTGCCTTGTTGAGTTCTGCCTCACTACCTATCCCACCAGCACATATCAGAGGTAGACCCATATCTGACAATTCATCATACATCTCCTGCATTGTACTCGGACCAAGATGGCCTCCAGCACGATTGTTGACGCAAATTAGTCCATCTACACCACAGTCCTTGCCTTTCTCTGCCCATTTACGGTTGGTGACATCGTGGTAAACCACACCACCGTAGGCATGGACCTTCTCGCAAACCCAATCAGGCTTGCCCAAAGAAGTTACAAAAAATCGAATACCTTCCTCAAGAGCAATATCAATCCAGCCAGACATCTTCTCAAAATATTTCTTGCTACCTTTCTCAATTAATGCATTAAAACCAATTGGTTTATCTGTCAAATTTCGCATCAAGCGTATCCCCTCACGTAGGTCGTGGCCGTGGACATAAGTCATTGAAACTGGTTGCATAATTGCCAAACCACCTCCTTCGGAGGCTGCTGCAACCAACTCAGGATTTGAACAAGGATACATCGCTCCGCAGATAATAGGATGCTCAACACCTGCATGTTTGGTAAACCGAGTACTTACCATGCGCTCACCTAATCAACCAACACGCGGAAGTTCCACTTGAATATCCATTCGGAGACGATTTCACCCGAAGTGTCCCTTCCTGTAGACTTGAGAACACACTCAACAGGTTCTCCAGACTTCATGCTCTTCTCTATGGCGTTACGGGCAGAGGGTACCTCATCACAGGTGAATGTAATACGTCCCTTTGCGATTTTAGTGAATGATGCTTCAGTACCAACGACAAACATTCGTAATTTCTCCGGCATAGCACGCGATATTGCAAAAGGAGCTGCGCCGGTTGCGAGTTCAGCACCCATTCCCTGTACGGCCCAATACATCGTCTTGAACGGATTCTGTGAGCGCCAGCCACCTGGAATTGATGTCGCGCAAATTTCGTTGTTTATACGATCCATCCGAAGACCTGCAAATCTCGCTGTAGGCATTGAGACAAGAGAAAACATCCTGAACTTGATTGCGCCAAGAAGGCTTCTATACTCAGATGCCAATTTATTCTCATCTATTGGCATGGACTACCCCATTAAAGATTTTACAAGCCTACAGTATTGTTCCATTGCATCAACTTCAGAGATCCCATTGACTTTGAACCAAGCCTTGTGCTTAGCGCGATCTTTTATCCCACCTCTAGCCCTGCCTTCACAATCACCATCAGTGGCCTGCTTATACAAAGCATAAAGGCGCAATAATGTGTTATTATCGGGCTTAATGTTCAATCTCCACACTTTCTTCGTTGCACGCTCAAATCTTCTTTTCAAACTCATACTAATCCTTCCATTGCTCCTCCAAGCCGTGGCTTAAGCCACTCCTCAAGAATTGACTTCCTCTCCTCACTATCAACCGCCGATGTGTGGGGTTGAGATACCATCATATGTACTGAAGCTGAATCGTCTAAATGAGATGTGATGAGCTTGTAATGTTGTGTTCCAAGGCGATTATCACGTCTCGCTTGCATCAACAATATCGGAACAGTCGGCATTCCGAAATGTGGTACCTGAGCAGTCGCGTAACGAATTGAGAGGTCGGGGTGGATTCGCTCGTGCTCACGGCGAAGGATTTGCCTCACCCAAGGTTTGAAAGCCCCAAATTGAGGTGGTAAAATTGATTCTACAGCAAGAGGAAATGACGTCGCAGGTGATTCTAGCATCACCCCAGCCAAACGTCCTTCCCACCAACCTTTCGGGTTAGCACCTAACCAAATGCAGATGAACCCTCCAACACTATGGCCATAGAACCACACCCTCTCTGGAAGGTCAGAGCCTAACTCATGTTCTAGTGATTCTAACATGGCCTCAATGTCTTCCGCCACCTTGAGCAATGTCCAGTCCTGCCTACGGTCACAGTCTCCATGTCCTCGAAGATTCAGACCAACAACATTTGCTCCAAGTTCTGCTAGGTGTAATGCTCTAGACTCCACATTACGAAGGGACGAGCCTCGACCGTGTAGAATTACAACAAGGTCATCTTCTCCACCATCAACTTCAAGCAGGTGTGCAGTCTTTACATCGCCACCCCAACCTACGTACCTAAAGGGCGCCCAACGTGGGTCGACCGGTTTTCCTACTACTGGTTCTGGGGTTGTAAATACTAAATGAATCACAACACGGCGGAATAGCAACCAAACAAACACCGGTAATGACAATCCAACCATCACCCAAGCAATTGGATTGGAAGCCCAACTTGGAATAAGCAACATTGCAAGTACTTCTGATGAGAGAATGAATACGAGTAAATCTGGGAAAGTGGGTGTGTATCTGACCTCTGGTTGAACATGAGGTGTTACAAGGCCGTATTGATCTTCTCTAATCAATGTCACATCATCGCCTCCGGATAGTCCATCAGTGGTTTGGGGCCAGATTGAATCTTGGCTGCAAGACTGATTGTTTCTGGGTAGATTCGCTTGAAGAAGAAGCGCGCACTAGCCAACTTGGCATCATAGAATGGTTCTCCCTTTCTCTTGAGGCTGACCTTCGCCATCTTGGCCCACATATAAGCCAGTAGAACATTTCCGAAATAGCGGCAGTAGTCTGTCGCCCCTGCTGCTAAGAAGTGAGGGTCAGCCATTCCTTCGGCAATCATTAGCAAGGTAATCTGTTGAAGCCCCCTGACGCCTTGATGGAGTGGTTTGTTGAACTCGTCCATCTCGGGATTCTCCCGATTCTCCTCAATGAACTCTGTCAGAGGCCACAACAAATGGCGCAGATTCTTCCCGAAGCCCTGAGTAATCTTTCGACCTGCAAGGTCAAGAGCCTGGATTCCGTTAGTCCCTTCCCATATTTTGGATATTCTGACATCGCGGTAATACTGTTCAACTCCGAACTCACTACAGTAACCCGCTCCACCCATTACCTGCATACAGGTGCTGGCAGTCTCGCAAGCGAGGTCTGTGAAGTGGGCTTTGACGATAGGTGTGAATAGCGCTACTAGAGCCTCAGCCGGCTCAGCGATTTCTGGGTCGTCGCTGTGCATCTGATCTAGCAGGATACCAGTCCAGACTGCGAGGGCTCTACAGCCTTCGTTGTTGACCTTGGCTTCAAGGAGCATGCGACGGACATCCGGGTGAACGAGGATGTTGTCGGCCCGCTCGTTAGGGTCACTGGTTCCTTTCAAATCCCGGCCTTGACGACGCTCTCTTGACCAAGCTAGTGCATTCTGGTAAGCAATCTCACCGAGGCCAAGACCCATCATTCCCGTAGCCACACGCTCGCGATTCATCATCTGGAACATGAGCGGCATGCCACCATGTAGTGGCCCAACAAGCCAGCCTACACTTTCGTCGAAATTCATTACGCAAGTCGGGGAAGCATGGATTCCCATCTTCTCCTCACTACCCGAGCAAGTAACACCGTTATTCTCAGATACTAAGTCATGAGAAATACCTTCGACGCTGCCCGATTGCCATTCAACGGGCAGGTACTTTGGAACCAAGAAGAGCGATATCCCTTTGCTACCGTCTGGGCCCCCGGGAGCCTTAGCAAGTACCAGATGGACGATGTTATCGACCATGTCATGCTCGCCGTAGGTGATGAATATCTTAGTGCCAGATATTCGGTATGTTCCGTCATCCTGTGGCTCAGCTTTGGATGATATGATACCGAGATCGGTTCCTGCATGGGGCTCGGTCAGGCACATCGTTCCTGACCATTCTCCAGAAGCGAGGTGGGGTGCGAAGTAGTCAATGAGGTCCTGCCTTCCATTGGATACTAGGACCTCATAAACACCTATGGAGAGAGCAGGCAGGACACTTAGAGCCATACAAGCGGAGGTACCGAATTCAGCCCAAGTGACTGCTTGAAAGAAAGTTGGGACGCCCATGCCGCCGTGTTCGGGTTTACACGCGGTGGAGAGCCAGCCTTCTTCGATACCTTTTCGATAAGCATCCTTGAACTCCTGCGGCATGGTGATATGACCGTCTTCAAACTTGAGCCCCTCCTTATCGCCTAGTGCGTTGATTGGAAGCCAGACATCTTTGGTATGTGTCGCCCAACCCTCCATCAGCATAGCGAGAAAATCGGCATCAAAGTCCTCAAAACCTAGACCTTCCATTGAGCCTATCGCGTCAAATATCTCATTGAAAAGAAAATCGTACTCACGGACGGGGGGATTCCAGACTACCATATTATCACCTCAATTTCTCAACGGCTTACCGGTTACAAGCATGTGCTCCATTCTTTCCAGCGAGTCTTCGTTACGAGCGAGCCTACCGATGGCTTCCCGCTCCAACTCTAGAACATCCTCTTCAGTGAGAATATCCACCATGTCAGTATCTCCGCCCGAAAGTATCTCAGCTAATGCGTCTGAAACTATCACATCATGCGGCGTCGCTCTACCTGAACGACGCAGGTCAGCAACTGCAAGAGCAAGTGCTGCCTTTCCGGTTCGGCCTGGGAGGTGGAATACGTGAGGTGTGGGTGGCTCATAATCAATTGACAACTCAAGCACAAGTTGCTTTGCATCATTAATTAGTCGCGACCTATTCATTGTAATTCTATCATTATGGGTAAGATAACCGATGTCCTGAGCCTGTTGTGCCGACTTTGCCACCTTTGCAAGACCAATGGTCTCGAATGCGCTAGTCACTGGTCCCATTGGGCCACCAGCTGCATAACCGTTCTGAGCAAGCCGTCCGAGCATCTCCTTACAACCACCCCAAGCCGGAATGATTCCAACTCCAACTTCAACGAGACCGATGTATGACTCTGAATGTGCCTGCACAGCGTCAGAGTGAAGCAACACCTCACATCCACCACCTAGACACATTCCTGTAGATGCTGAAACCACCGGAACCTCGGCGTACTTTAGTGCAGAATACGTCTCTTGACCAAGGGCAATGAACTGCTCAAGTTCCTTCCAAGCGCCTAGGTTGACGGCGAAGAGTGCTAGACCAAGATTGGCACCAGCACAGAAGTTCTGGCCATCGTTTGCAATCAGAATACCCTTCCAATCTTCAGTCTCGGCAAGGTCAACTGCAGAAAGAAGCATCTCCATGCTCATCGGATCCATTGCATTCATCTTAGAGTGATATTCAACAAGTAATACACCATCACCTGCATCCCAAATACTTGCGCTAGGATTCTTTTCGAGAGGAGAACCGCGCCGCTTTAAATCAGCGACTGACAAGGTTTCTGGTGGTCGGTCCAACACAACCCTATCACCGCTTGAAACCAAGTAATTAGGCTCGCCATTGATGACTTCATGGAAGGTTGAACCCTTTGCAAGGAGCAGTAAGGGTGGTACCTCACGACCACTTTCTTCTAACGCTGTGATTAACCAATCAACACCTAGTTGATCTATCATCTCAAAAGGTCCTTTCTTCCAATTGTAGCCTATACGCATTGCTAAGTCAACATCTGCTACTGAATCTGTCACCTCAGGAACGAGGGTTGCGGCGTAAGCCAATGTATCTAGAAGTATTTCACGCACAAACGAGGCACCTTCGTCCGGGTGTTCAAGTAAGCGCCGGAGCCCCTGTTTACCCATTTTAGCTGAAAGGAAGGCTGCCTTTCTTTCGGCTGGAGCGTATTCTCCAGTTACCAAATTTCTCGCCTCCTTTACCCGCTGTCCTTCATCTGTGTTCAGACGATAGAATCCACCCTTGCCTTTGCGCCCAGTATATCCATCAGCAATCATCTGTTGAATCATCTCTCCTCCTTCACCAGCAAACCGGTGAATCGCATCTGAATCGTTCAGATTCGTGAGTAAACTCTCCATGATGTGGGGGATGAGGTCAATACCAACGAGGTCCATCAGGCCAAACACTGCAGTTTTTGGAAGACCTATTGGAAGGCCTAACATAGCGTCAGCTTGCTCTACTGTAAACCCTCTTTGAAGTGTCTCATAAATCGCCCTCTGTACGAAGAATACGCCTAACCTGTTTCCTATGAACCCTGGACGGTCATTGCACATTACCACCTGTTTGCCTAGGCGAACATCAGCGAATTGGGTAAAACGAGACAGAAAATCATCAGATACCTCTGAACCTGAAACAACCTCAAGTAAAGGAAGATATCTTGGTGGATTAAAGAAATGGGTAATTAGAAATCGTGAGGCTAGATTCTGATTCATACCCTCAACTAGGGCTGAGCGAGGTAATGTTGAGGTGTTTGATGAGAGGACTGCTTCGGGATTGAGGTGTGCTGCGAGTTTAGAGTAAACTTGATGCTTAATGTCCAATCGTTCCAATACGACTTCAATTACCCAATCTATTTCAGCCAATTGATGAAGATCATCCTCTAAGTTTCCAACCTTGATTCGAGAGGAATAATCCGGATGCATCAACATTTCAGGGTTAGACTTAGCCATTGATTGAATTGCACTTTGTGCGAAGGCATTCCTGTCCCCACCCTCTTCAATGTCAGGTGGAACAATGTCAAGAAGTAGGACTTCACAACCTGCGTTAGCACAATGGGCAGCAATTCCAGCACCCATTACACCTGAACCGATAACGGCTACACGCTGGATTTCAATCATTCATTCACTCTCCTCAGTCTATTCTCTCCAACACAGTAGCGATACCCTGCCCACCACCAATGCACATAGTGACAAGCGCGGTTTTTGCACCATTTCTCTGCAATAATTGGGCTGCTTTACCAGTAATTCTAGCACCACTAGCACCCAACGGGTGGCCTAGAGCAATTGCTCCACCGTCCAGGTTTACTTTGTCAACATCCAACCCTAACTCTTCGATGACTGCAATTGACTGTGCTGCAAATGCCTCATTCAACTCAACTAAGTCAATGTCATCAAGTTCCAAACCGGCTCGCTTGAGAGCTTTGCGACTCGCTTCAACAGGCCCTATTCCCATCAACTCTGGTTCACAACCTGAAACTGCAGTAGATAGAATACGAGCAAGTGGGGTCAATCCATTGCTCTTAGCAAAGTCTTCGCTACACACTAACATGAAAGCAACCCCATCGGTCAATGGAGATGCCGTACCAGCAGTAACCGTGCCATTCTCGTCGAATGCCGGCCTCAAACCAGAAAGGGTCTCTACATCAGTATCTGCTCGAATACAACCATCAATCTCAACTAACCCATCTTCAGTTTGAATGACTACAATTTCACTCGCTAACGAACCCGCTGCTTGGGCGTTCGCTGCCTTTTGGTGACTCTCGACCGCAAATTCTTCTTGGCGTTCTCTAGAAATATTTCTCTGCTCAGCAAGATTTTCAGCGGTGATTCCCATCGATGTGAAAGCCTCGGGATAATCGGCTACAAGTTCCGGATTGGGCATTGGGTTAAATCCAGTCATTGGTATTCTTGTCATTGATTCAACCCCACCACAAATGAATGCCTCTCCAGCACCCATTGCTATTCTCCCCGTGGCATCGTGAATCGCTTGCATTGATGAACCGCAAAAACGGTTGATGGTAACTCCAGCAACCGAATTAGGTAAACCAGAAAGAAATGTGATCATCCTTGCAAGATTGAAACCTTGCTCACCTTCAGGAAATGCACATCCAACAATAATATCTTCAATCAATTCTGGTTTGATTCCTGTTCTTTCAACCAATTCTTTGACAACAATTGATGCAAGGTCATCTGGTCGCATTCGAGCTAGTCCACCTTTCCTCGCAGGCGTGAATGGGGACCTAACATACCCTACAATTACTGCTGGCATATATTATAATTACTTGATGTAATAATTAAACCGTTGAGTTGTTTAGAATTTACTTGGTTTCATAAGTGACACCAAGTGTTTTAGAACTCACTAGAAAACTAGTAGTTAATTCCCATCACATGTGGTGATGAGCGAATTACCGAACTCAGTGACTGGTCTAGTGATTACGCTGATTGCGGCTCTGGCCGCGACCAGAGCGCTGACTATTGCGCCCACTATTGCGTCCACCGTTGCGTCCACCGTTGCGTCCACTGTTACGTCCACCATTGGATTGGTGATTTGATTTCCCATTCGAGCGCTTGGCACTGAATTTATGATTACTAGGTTGGCGACGACCGCGGCCCCGATTCTGCTGCTTTTTGGGTGCCTTGTCCCCCTTGCGTGACCGGGCATTCTCGGAGTGGAAAGGTTGGTTCTCATCAACTGGGATGTCTTGGCGAATCATCTTCTCAATGCCGCGCAGATACTCGCCTTCACCCTCATCACAGAAAGCAATAGTGATACCCCCTTGGCCTGCACGTCCTGTGCGTCCAATTCGGTGTACGTAGACCTCGGGCTCGTTGGGCAAATCCAGATTTATCACATGGCTGATGTCGGAGACATCGATGCCACGGCTCGCCACGTCGGTGGCAACTAGCACCTGAAGGGTGCCTTTGCGGAAACGGCCAAGCGCCTTCTCGCGGGCGCCCTGACTCTTGTTGCCATGAATGGCGAGAGCTTCAATACCGTCTTGTCCGAGCTGCTTGACGATGCGGTTGCAACCGTGCTTGGTGCGGCTAAACACGAGCACCTTCTTAGGTCGCTCCTCCTCTATGATATGTCTCAATAGACCACGCTTGTCGCTCTTCATGACGAACATCAGGGATTGTTCAATGGCCTCAACAGTGGTTGATTCAGGTGTGATCGAGACGCTTACTGGGTCGTCGAGCATGTCACGAGACAATTCAACAATCGAGCGCGGCATCGTGGCACTGAACAACAGACTCTGACGTTTCTTTGGTATCTGTGCAAGAATCTTGCGAATATCTCGGATGAAGCCCATGTCGAGCATACGGTCCGCCTCATCGAGAACAAGGAATTGTACATGGGACAGGTCAACGTATCCCTGAGAAATGAGGTCTAGCAAACGACCTGGTGTGGCGACAAGAATGTCGACACCCCGGCGTAGTAACTTCTCTTGTGGACGCTGAGATACGCCACCGAACATGACCATTGAACGGATGTCGAGGTGTCGTGCATAGTTCTCGATATTATCGTTAATCTGGGCTGCTAGTTCACGGGTTGGGCATAGCATCAAAACGCGGATGCGGCGTGAACCCGACCATGGGTCTTCAGCCATCGCATCGAGGATTGGAAGGGCAAAGGCGGCGGTCTTCCCGGTGCCTGTCTGGGCGCAACCGAGCATGTCACGGCCTTCGATGAGTTCTGGTATAGCCTGAACTTGAATCGGGGTGGGTGTGACGTAACCAATCTCGTCGAGGGCATCCAGTAAAGGCTGGCAGAGGTTCAAAGAAGAAAAATCCATGCTAATCACTCACATATGTGTAATAATGGCGTCACCGAACTCGCTACACTTGAGCAGAGTTGCGCCATCCATCAACCGCTCAAAATCGTAGGTTACTGTTTTGGCAGATATTGCCCCTTCCATACCCTTCACTATTAGGTCAGCAGCCTCATCCCAACCCATGTATCTCAACATCATTTCAGCAGAAAGAATTAGTGAACCAGGATTCACTTTGTCTTGACCGGTATACTTTGGAGCGGTTCCATGTGTTGCCTCAAAAATAGCAATTCCTGTATCGTAATTTATATTCGCTCCCGGAGCGATTCCAATTCCTCCTACTTGAGCAGCTAACGCATCAGAAATGTAATCACCATTCAGATTCATAGTGGTCAATACTGTATATTCACGAGGTCTTGTCAATACCTGCTGCAACATTGCATCTGCAATTACATCCTTGATGATAATTTCATTCCCTGTGTTAGGATTAGACATTGTGCACCACGGACCATCATCTAACAAAGTAGCACCAAACTCATCTTGAGCAAGTTGGTAACCCCAATCACGGAATCCGCCTTCTGTGAATTTCATTATGTTCCCTTTGTGAACTAGAGTTACGCTTGGTAAATCCTGCTCAATAGCATACAGAATTGCCGCTCTAACGATTCTCGCGGTCCCTTCTTTACTGATTGGTTTGATTCCAATCCCTGAAGAATCGGGGAAACGAATTTTTGTGACACCCATCTCATTTTGTAAAAAGTCAATCACCTTTCGAACCTCGGCGCTACCAGCTTCCCATTCAATACCTGCATAGACATCCTCACTATTTTCTCTGAAAATAATCATGTCAACTGCACCTGGATCTTTGACTGGGCTGGGAGTTCCCTGATACCATCTTACTGGGCGCACACAGGCAAAGAGGTCTAATTGTTGACGCAAAGCAACATTGAGGCTTCGAATCCCACCACCAACTGGTGTTGTAAGTGGCCCTTTGATTGATACAAGCCCTGTTCTCATAGCCGATTTGGTTTCCTCTGGAAGCCATTCTCCGGTTGCATTGAATGCCTTTTGTCCAGCTAAGACCTCTTGCCATTCTATCTCTCGTTTGCCACCATAGGCCTTCAAAATTGAGGAATCAACCACTTTACGCATCACTGGAGTGATGTCAATGCCTATCCCATCACCTTCAATGAAATTGATGACTGGATTATCGGGCACATTCAATTTACCACTGGCTAGAGTGATAGGGATACCAGAGGTCATTATTTTGGCCGACCCGCCTCCCCTTCATGAATGCGATGGATATAGTGTGAGTTCAATAGCAAACATATTCTCTAAGTCTCTCCTCCGGAAAAATATGGATTCATTGGTAGAATGGAATGGTGGCAAGAGTTTGACCTGTACCGACAAACAAGGGATAACGATGGGATTAGCGTGGGGTGGAGAAGGTGTATCTCCTGTAACTGCAACCCTACACTCTTGTGGTGCTTGTAGTCTAATTGACGTGGTTGAAGGTTTGAAAAACCGTGAAGTAACAAGCGCATCGGTTAGCCTCGACTTAGAGCGCTCAGATTCAGACCCAAAAGTGTTCACAAAAATTCACATGGTTTACCGAGTGAGTGGGGATGATTTGCCAGAAAAATTGGTTAATCGTCTTATCCAGCACAGTCATAAAAAATACTGTACAATATCTAACATGATTAAACACACTGCTGATATCACTTGGGAAGCAATAGTAGAGTAATTACTCGTCTTGGTCAATAAGACCAATCATTTTTGCTACCGGTACAAGAAGTGCTGGTACTCTAGCAATTTCTCCAGCCTCTTCACCTTCAAGCCAAACACCCTCTGCGTACGGTTCACCTAAGCCAAGTTGGCCCATCCATGAGTGACTTGCAAGCCATCTCTCCCTAGAGAGCCCTGCTAGCATAGCTGCTTTCCCCATGGCTTTGGATACATCATAACTTGCTGGGTCGTCTAAGAAAGTAAGAGTTCCAACCCAAGCAGCCAATGCCTGATCCCCACACCCAAAACCTGCTCTTGTTAAGTCATAGACTACCTCTTCCTCAAAATGTGATTCGATTTCTGCCCGTTCTGAATTTGATAAACCAATCATGTTCTGCATAGCATCAAGAAGTCTGATACTGTGCAAAGAAAGAGCGCCGTCACTACACCATGCTAATTCTAGAGCGTGCCAAAATGGTGTATTTTCTGCTTTCATGAAGAACGCTCCAACATACTTTGAAGCATCTCTAGGTGTTGTTCAAAAGAGATTCCTAATTCTTCCCGCTTTCGAGCCAATAACTTTGCTTCAGCAGGGTCAAGGATGCCATCAATCCAACATGTTGACATCAACATTTCATAGGCTACATTTGGTGGTGTCGCGGGTTGTTCATCTTCTTCTGGTTCCTCATCAACTTCTTCCTCAACAGATGGTACTTCGACTTCCTGCTCCTCAACATCATCCTCAACTACCTCGCCATCCAAATTAAGAGCGGAATCTGAGGCTAGGAATCCATCGCCATCAACGAGATCTTCTTCCTCTTCATCGTCATCATCCATGAATACCGATAAAGGGTCACTGCTATCGACGGTGTTGTCACCAAATGAACCTCCGCCACCCCCACTTGCAACACCAAGTTCTGCGAATGGGTCAATATCCTCATGGTCTGCTTGTTCACCTACTAGGCCATTCAACTCATCTGAAAAAGAACCTGAAGAAGGGAGGGTGTCATTATCCATTGCTTCGCGTACGCGCTCGCGAGAGCGGTGTAACACAGCGTCTCTTCGGCCACCCCAGTCGCCTCCATCTCGGTGGTTCTCAATGTGTGACATCGCCGCTTCATGGTCTTCAGAATCGCATTCAAGGGTTTCTTGAACTTGTGAAATTAAGCCCTCATCAATTCCTTCTTCGGACTCAACGCTAAGAATCATCGCAGCGTGGAGAATCTGTTCTGGTGCAAGCATTTGAATCAACCACATCTAACAGCCGGTTACCGACTAATAGCATCTGCTAGGGCGCCTCCTTCAAATGCGTTCCCGTTAACCGTCCGACGCCATATTCCCGTGTTTTTTTTGTTTCAAGGAAATAAGTGGGGGGGTTTTTTCACTAAAATCAGATAAAATCATTGCCTAAAGTTCGGTGTATTCCAACCCTGCTGGTCAAAATGTTCAGTTTCGGAAGTAGATAAATTTCGCCTTCAACTATACTATAGGACTCTACAACTCTGCTAACTATTAAGAACCCTCTCGCCGGGCAAAAGAATCCCGCTTGCACAATGTGGACACTAACCAAGTCCTGACCATGTCGAGAAAGGGGAATTTAGGCCGGAGGACTGGAAATGCAGACATCAGAGCGAGAATCTGTGAATGCCGGCGATGCGGAAAGCGGGTTAGTTGTTGAACGCAGATTTACCTCACCAAACAAACCCGTACAAGAACAATTTGAATGGTCTACAACTGACATTGATTTGAAAGATGCGAAGGGTATTACCGTTCGGAAAATTGAAAATATTGAATTTCCGAAGGGTTTTGATGGTGTTCCTGGTAAAGTTGCAGCTGACAAATATCTTCGCAAGGTTGTCCCTGGTATGGACCACCTCGTCAAAATACCCGAAGACGGGGTTCCTGAATGGTTATGGCGCTCAAAGCCTGATGATGCGAAGAAAGCAGAATCTAAGAATTGGGTTGGAAAGGAGACTTCAGGCTGGCAACTTTTCCATCGATTAGCAGGATGCTGGACATATTGGGGATGGAAGCATGAATACTTTGCTAGTGAAACTGATGCTCGCGCATACTACGATGAAATGTGCTTCTTGTTGGCTAGTCAACGCTCAGCACCTAATAGTCCACAGTGGTTCAATACCGGATTACACTGGGCATATGGGATAGAAGGACCGGCTCAGGGACACTGGTATGTTGATCCATTGACCGCTGAGGATTGTAAATCAGTAAACGCCTATGAAAGGCCTCAACCACATGCTTGCTTCATTCAGAGTATTCAAGATAGATTGGTGGGCGAAGGTGGGATTACAGACCTAGTCGCCCGTGAAGCATTATTGTTCAAATTCGGATCAGGTACTGGTAGTAACTTTAGCAACATCAGAGGTGATGGTGAACCACTTTCTGGTGGCGGTCAATCAAGCGGCCTGCTTTCATTCTTGATGATTTTAGATAAGGCCGCTGGGGCGATTAAGTCAGGCGGGACAACTCGCCGTGCGGCAAAAATGATCACCCTTGATCTTGACCACCCTGACATTCAACAATATGTTAACTGGAAAATGAGGGAAGAAGAAAAAGTTTCAGCCTTGATTGCTGGAGCAGCGGCGTTACAGAAAAATGCAAACAATATAATGAATGCAATCAATAATTTTGAGGGTGATGCTGGTAAGAGCACTGAAATTACAGAAAACATTGAGTTAGCAAAAGCAGTCAAGCGGGCAGTCAATGCAAGCATCGCCCAACCACACATCAAGCGAATAATTGACCTTGCAAAGCAAGGTCACACTTCAATGAAATTTGAACAATTTGATGCTGATTGGCAGGGTAAAGGCTATCTCACAGTTTCTGGACAAAACAGTAACAATTCAGTTAGAGTGCCTAACCAATTTATGGAAGCTGTTGAGACAGGAAAAGATTGGAACCTCTATTGGCGCACAGAAAAGAGTGCTGCGATTGAGGAAGGTAGGGAAGCCAAGCCAAGCAAGACAATGCCAGCTCAAGATTTGTGGGATGAGGTATCTCACGCCGCATGGTCATGTGCTGACCCAGGTGTTCAATTTGACACAACCATCAACGATTGGCACACGTGTCCAGAAAGTGGAAGAATCAACGGTTCTAATCCATGTAGTGAATACATGTTTTTGGATAACACCGCATGTAATTTGGCTAGCATCAATCTGTTACACTTCTACGACAAAGAAAGAGGTGTTTTCAACATTGATGACTATGTTCACACTATTCGTCTTTGGACAGCTACTCTCGAAGTATCGGTGCTGATGGCTCAATTCCCTTCACAACAAATATCTAGACTCTCTTATGATACACGAACTCTCGGGCTTGGGTACTGTAACATCGGCTCACTCTTGATGCACATGGGCATTCCTTACGATGACCCACGTGGTTACGCAATCTGTGGTGCACTTACTTCTATTATGACTGGTGAAACATACAAAACATCTGCAGAGATGGCTTCTTTCCTTGGTCCATTCAATCTCTATGATGAAAATCGTGACTCTATGCTCAGAGTGATGCGCAATCATCGCCGCGCTGCCTACGATGTTGCACCTGAAGAATATGAAAATCTTTCAGTTAACCCAATGGGGATTGATGCCAAACAATGTCCTAGTGATTTGTTAGATGCTGCTAAATCTGCATGGGACCAAGCGGTAATGATGGGGGAGGAACATGGCTATCGAAATGCCCAAACAACAGTGATTGCACCAACCGGCACAATTGGATTAGTTATGGGCGCAGATACTACAGGGGTTGAGCCAATGTTTTCTATCGTTCAATACAAAACACTCGCTGGTGGTGGCACCCTTCGAATTCCAGCAACTGGGCTTCAGTCTGGTCTTTCCAATTTGGGTTATAAAAATCATGAAGTTGATGATATCATCAATTATGTAATGGGAACAGGAACGTTTTCAGGATGTCCAACCATTAACACCGGCTCACTTGTTGAGAAAGGTTTCACAGAAGAAGAATTCGCTAAAATGGATAACTCATTCGATGATGTGTTTGATGTACGCAGTTTAGCCTGCCCAAATGTATTGGGTGGAGATTTCTGCAAGGAAGCACTTGGCCTAACAGAAGAGCAATTGGCCGACCCATTCGTCGATGTTCTTAGCCTACTTGGCTTTTCTTCAGCCGATATTTCAACTGCGAATGATTACTTGTTTGGAAAGGCAACCATTGAAGGGGCTCCATACCTCAAAGATGAGCATTTAGCTGTGTTTGACTGCGCTCAACCTTGTGGTGCTTATGGAAAACGTTTCATTCGCTGGGAAGCCCATGTTGACATGATGGCTGCTGCTCAACCTTTCATCTCAGGAGCCATCTCTAAGACTATCAATATGCCACCTGATGTTACTATTGATGATGTTCAAGAAGCATACATGCGAAGTTGGAAAACTGGTAACAAAGCGTGCGCACTCTATCGCGACGGAAGCAAGTTATCTCAGCCCTTGATGTCCTCTTTGATACCTCCTTCAATGGGAATTGAAGATGAAGAAGAGGAAGAAGAAGTTTCTGTTGTCATCAAGAAAGTAGCAGAGAGAATACCCATGCCTGCGCCACAAGCTCAAATGGTAGCGGAAACCATCACACAAGGATATGTTGCTGCCCGCCGACCACTTCCTGATAGCCGTGGTTCATACACCATGAAAGCAAGAGTAGGTGGCCATACTGTCTACTTGACATCAAGCACATATGATGATGGAAAGGTTGGTGAAATCATGATCACTACCTCAAAGGAAGGGGCTGCCTGGCGCTCAATGCTCAATCAGTTCGCAATCGCTGTTTCGATTGGATTACAATATGGTGTTCCTCTTGACGCATTTGTCAAGTCATTCACCTTCCAAAAATTCGAGCCAAGTGGAATGGTTCAGGGTGGAAGTAACCGAGTCAAGATGGCAACTAGCATAGTTGACTATCTATTCCGAGAATTGGGTATCCAATATCTTGGCCGAGATGACTTGGCGCAAGTATCTGAGGAAGATTTGGATGCAATGTCAATCAGCCGACCAGAAGCAACGCCTGATGGAATTGTCAGGCATGAAGGTGAGAAGAGAGACATCCAACTTACTCTAAATGTTTCCGAATCAGAAGACCAAATTAGAATGAGGGTCGCGAAAGAGCGAGGGTTCACTGGTGATATTTGTGCTACCTGTGGTGGCAGTAGAATGCAACGTAGTGGAACCTGCCTCAAATGTGCTGAATGTGGCTCAACTACCGGTTGTTCGTGATTAAAACCCACGATTCTTATTCAAAATTTTGAGGTACAAGGACTCTTGCTGGGTGACAATTAATCCAGCGCAGTGTTAACTCACGGAGTTGATTTGATTTGAAGGAATGTTGACGATGAAGCCCATGTCCAGTCGCCTTGCTAAAAACCCCATCAAGACCAGCACTAATTGCCATTCTTGTAATTGCAATCTTTGCAGCTCTGACAACATTTGCTGCGTATAGCCGGCTTGCTTCATCTTCAAATTTAATCCCTAAATTGCGTGCTAAATCTCCTTGTGTAACGCCATCTTCTTCTTGTGCAATCATTCCTATAATTATGAATTGATCACGTACATGCCTATCCCATCTCCGGAAGTCTCCTGAATGTTCATCTGAACCGGCTGCGAATTTATCTGAAAGTATTTCAAGCCAAGATTTGTTGGTTCCTTTGAAACGGTTAATATTGAAACTCTCGCACAACGAAAAATCTAATTTTGTTGAAGATCGGAATTCTAAAAGCCCTTCAAACCGCTCACTCTTCCATTCATCAAGAAGCCAGTATTCTAACCTTCGACTTGCTTTTGGGTCATGACCTGTAGCCCTGTTAACACCTTGACGAAGTAAATCAGGAGCAACCTGGCGAAAAGAATCGGGGTCCTCCTTAGCCCAAATTGTGAATGCTTCTGTGAGTCTCTGGATTCTCTTTTTTTCTAGTGAATCCTTCTTTGACAACTGTTCGCTACTAGTCATGCAATCACCATTAAGGGTATATTTTGATATCACCCGGCACTATTTGAAAGATAGTGTATAGTGCACATGAATACTTCATGTTAGTTCTAAACAGGCATTAAGCCATTTCTTTGCGCCATTTCCACAAAATCTCTATTTCAGACTCAATATCAAAGGATTCGCCGACTGTTCCAGCCCTCTCAAGCCTTGATTTGATGACTTCAATGAATTCTTCATCAACAGGTTCACCAACTATTCGCTCAGCAAATTGAGCAATACTGATACCTGCCCCAGTAGCAATTGCATGCTCTACGCGGCGTTTCTCCTCATCATCTTCAGGGGGTCTTACGAATCGACTCAAGCTTCCACCTCCGCTCTCCAAGGTGAAACACCCATCTCAACATATTGAACTAACTCGTCACTCCAGTGACTCAATGGTCCACTTTCTGCAAGTGGTTCAGCAGCAGGTTGTTCACTCCATACTGACTCTTTCATCTGAGCGCGTCCAAGAACAATGGCCTTGCGAATAATTTTAGCAACACTTGCGACAGCCAATGTTTGGCGGTCTGTAAAACTCCAGTATGAATTACCTCTTGGATGTGTATGTGTCCAAATTTGGAATGGAATTGTCGCTCCTTTTGGTGGATTCAACCCCACTCGTGAAATGGTACCCCAATCAATGAAGCATAATCCTTCAGCATCAACCAGCATGCTGACTTCCATACCAACAGTCTCACTGATGGAATAGAACCATGGCCAGTGATTATTGACACCCAAATAAGCCATCGTTTCTCTTATTTCATCTGACCAAACATCACCTTGCTCAAGAGCTGCCTCAACCGCATCAAGTGAATGTAGCACCGGTGTTACTGGTGGTTTTGCTTCAGACATTACTCATCACCTCCAGCAATAAGTTCAGGAACTTCTGGGAATTCAAGTTCACCGAAAGTTAGAGAATACATGCGCGCGGGGGTTGGACGGAAAGGAAGACCGCTAAGTTCGCGAAGATTCTGAACCAACCATTGAGCACCATGGGCAGCAGCAAGCGCGTAACCCATCTGTACATTTCCGGCCTTAATTGAACCTGGTATCTGGCAAGAAGCTGGTGCTTGGTCAAGAGGAGTCATCGTCTCAACTAAATTCGAATCACTCTGGTAATCAAGAGCGATCATTCCGTCTCCACCACACCTCAAATCTAACCAGCGCTCAGAGTTGTTGTGAACAAGTACTCTTGCTACAGGTCTGTCAACAGCAACCACGACCACATCATAACCATCAAGTTGTGACACTCTCAGTAATTTCTCACCAATTGGTTTTATTGTCAATGCTGGTGATAGGAATGGCGCTAATCGCTCCTCAGAGGAATTAACTTTGAGGCGCCCAACCATTCTTGGGTCGTGTCTTTGGTGTGCAAGATTGGGACTCCACCTATTCTACTCGCTATGTCTCCTGCAGTAAGTGCGGGAATCAACAAATCAAGCAGTTGGCTCCCGATGCCGCCTGCGCCTACAACTAGTACTCTCATCATGATATCATCTCTCCGCCATTCACTTCAAATTCTTGACAATATATTAACGATGTAAACAAAATCATGGTAGTACCGGTAAAACGAGTGGTTATTACTACCAAATATTAGAGGAATCTATGAAAGGGAAATTGACTCTCGGACATATATGCCCGAATCGGCTCTTCAGACTTTTGAAGAAATAGGCCGAATCCCCGGACGTATCTTGAGATACTTACTTTCAGACAATGACCACGAGTTGGTTGATAGTGAAACTTCATTCAATGAAAGACTGGAGTTGATTAAACGCGAAGAGAAATTAATTTGCATTCGCGCCGGAATGTATGGTATCCTATGTGGAATTAGTATTGTCTGGATAACATATCTCGCTAGACCTTTTGAGCCAAGTGACCTAAGTGCGGACCTAAAAGCGACCGCATTCTACTTCATCATCACCATCGGCTCGGGAATAATTCTTACCATAATTGAATTATTTTTCATCTATGTTGATATTATCCAATCAGCTAGAAAAATCGCACTTATTTCTGGGCTCCGCCCTGCAATCATAGATGACGATGATGTTACTGATGAGCTGATTATTTCGCTAATGTATGCCGGTCTTAAAGCACCAAACCCACATTCCCCAATGTATGGGATTAACCCGCGTGAGCATGTGAATAAAATAGTTCTAATTTTTAGCATGGCTGCACATAAATCAAAAGTTGCAATCTCTAGAATTATCCTCAAGTCACTTTACCGTAGAGTCCTTGTACGCTTAGGTGGTAGGACAGTATCGCGCGCGGTAATCGAAACTGCATCAATACCAGTATTCGCTTTATGGAACTTTATTGCAGTCAGAAGAGTCATGAAAGAAATTAGAATTCGAACAACTTTACCTCTGTTAATGAATGATTTACAACAAAATCTGCTACCGAATGGTTTTGATAACTTGTCGGAAATACAGCAAAAAGCAACTCTGCTTGCGATTAAATCACAAGTTACTGGAGTTGCTGATTTTCACCCAAACATCAAACTATTTGTTGAAAGGATGTTTGGTGTTAATTTTCATGGAAATGAAGATACTTTTGAAAATATCAGTGGGAGTTTTAATGAGGTTGTTGCCAAAATGAGTGTTGAAGAACGTAGGATCCCCCTCCGCATTTTTGGTGCAGTCTGTGGGATGGATGGGAGATTAAGACGAAGAGTACGTGCAGAATCTAATCGCTTATCCATGCTATGTTCCGAGTATGATAAACATTCACTGAAAAAATGGCGAGATTACTTCATGCATGGTACATCAATACCCTCATGATTCGCTGTTGCCTTAAAAATAGACAAAAAACCGCGAAAAGTAAAACCACACGGGTATAAAAAGAAACTGCGGTAGCCCTGACCACTGAGGTGCATGCCAATGACGTCACTTTTTTCTACAGTCAACAACTTCCTTGAGGAAGATGGTTGGAAATTTGAATCTTTCAAAAATGATGGAGTGATGCGTGCCTTATTCTCAAGTGATAATCAGGAATGGGAGTTGCTAACGCTAGTACGCGAAGAGTTAGATCAGATTATTTTCTATTCTCATGTGACCGAGTCGACAACCCCCAAACACCGCCGTAACGAGATGTGCCTATTACTCAATCATCTAAACAACCGCACTGTTTATGGCGCTTTTGAGATGGATATTGATGAAGGGGAAGTAATGTTTCGAACCGCACTTGACTTAGTAGAAGTCTCGCCTTCATACGAATTAATTCGTAATTCACTTTACACCAATCTTGGTACAATGGAACGCTATCATGGTGCTCTTGTTGCCTTGATGAAGGATGATAGCGTTACTGCTGAGGTAGCTGCTGCGATTGCGGCTAGCGACGAATCTGAATGATTCCATCATGGGTCAGAATGATGTGGGATAGGCGTTCTCACCAATTTATGACACCGCCGAGAGTCCATTCAAGTGGACCAGGTGCCAACCTTTCTGCGGCTTATTTTGATGCACGGTATCAAATTCTTAGAGAGCCATTAGGCTTCCCACCTAGTGCAGCAAAACTTCCTGATGATGACGATGCAATCCACGCTTGGATTGAAATGAATCAGGTTGAACAAGCTGAAAGAAAAGTGATGGTTGTTGCAGTCGGTAGAATCCATTTGATTCCTGCAGATTCTACCGGTGCTTGCGCTGACACTGTTGATGAAAAAGCAGCACACTGCCCAGATTTCCCGCCATTAGGTACTCACGGATTCAGTGATGGGGCCGGCAACGATTTCCCACCTCCCAAATCACTACGTCCAGCAGTGCAAATCAGACAGATGGGGACTTTAGAAAATCATCAACGAAAAGGACACGCGGCAACGGTTCTCACTAACCTTGAGGATGGAGCCGTTGAGCAATGGGGAAAATGCACTGGATTCCTACAAGCAAGAGTCGCTGCGATTCCATTTTATGAATCCCAAAACTGGACCTGTTTTGGTGACAAATATGTGGTTGAAGGGATTGGGTTACACCGTTCAATGTGGAAGCCACTAAATGTACCACTAAGCCCTGATTCTTCAATTCAACATCGACCAGAAGGAGATAATTGAATGGAGCAAGAAGGCACCGGTGAATGGTTGCTGAGAGTGCTGGCAGAAGAAGTAGATTTACGCACACCAAAATCTAGTGCAGAAAAAGAGGAAGAATACCTCAAAAAATGTGCTCATGTGACCTTATTTGGTGAACAACGACCGGCCGCACATTGTGAACTAAGACATTGTGGTGGAGCGTTAGAATTGTGCACAGTAATTGTTGACCCTGAGAAGCGCGGAATTGGCCTTTCTCATGAGTTGGTAAGGCTCTCACTAGAAAGAGCAACCCAAGACCCAATTGTATCTGGACAAACACTTGGTGACCATTCTCCCCCACTGATTTTTTCTTTTACTCGTTCAGCAGCACTTGCAACGAGTTTGACAAAGGGTGGCTATAGGATTCAACCTGCGAGGAGAAGATTTTGGCGGCTGTTTTTATGGCGTAGTGCTTCTGCTAACCTGCCAATATTTGTACAACTTGCTTTGGCTAAAGAAAGACTAGGAAGAACCATCAAAATGTTGTTCAAAGACCGGCGAAAAGCAAAGCAACAAGTTGGAAATGTTGGTGAGTACCACCTTTTTACAAGAATTGCTGGAAGTTTACCTGAACGCGAAGAACCCATGACAACAGATGGAATCGTTGCTTTGGGAATGAATGTAGCCCGAGTAACTGATGAAGACTTGATTGATGAAGGTGGCTCATCCCATCAGAAATCGGCTATTTCTGACCAAAAAACCCACGCGTGGGATGAAGGCGAGTAAACTTCAATCATGACTACAACAAACATGTTTGAGAATTGTTTGGAGCGCCGTGAGAGATTTGAACCCTCGTAAAATGGATTTGCAGTCCATCGCGTAACCAAGCTTTGCTAACGACGCTTCGTATTGTCGCCGAAAAGGGACTCCTATTTCAACACGAGCAACAAACCACTTTGCGAGTTAGATAGAAATTTAGTGGCGGCAAGTTCTTTCAAGACCACTTACTCGCTTAAGCACCCCCGTCCGAACCGGTCGGGTTTGAGGAGATGATTGAATGGTTGACATCGCTGAGCGTTTCGTTGATTTACCTGCAGGAATCAAGCCGTTTTTGGCTCCGCCGCCAACTGATGTAATTCGCTGGACTGTTGGTGAGCCTGGATTTGACACGCCCCAACCAATTGTTGAGGCGGCCATTGAATCACTTAATGCAGGCAAAACCAAGTACACTCGGAGTGAAGGTTCGCTTGAACTGTGCGAAGCAACTGCAAATCGATTGCAAGAGCGCTATGGAATCCCTACAACCGCAGAATCAATCATCATCACACCAGGAGCGAAACAGGCGTTACTCTACACTTTCATGGTTTGTTGTGAGCCGGGTGACGAGGTTATCTTGCTAGCACCTGCCTGGCCATCATACGATATTCAATGCAGAATGATGCAACTCAATCCAATCCATGTACCAGTCAACAAAGATAATTTCCATCCTAATATAGAGGCAATCGAGGCAGCTATTACAAGCAAAACCAAGATGCTAGTCATCAATTCACCAAACAATCCAACCGGTGCAGTCTACACACCAGCCGAGGTTGAAGACCTACTTAAAATCGCCAAAAAACACGATCTGTGGCTAATCTCCGACGAGATTTACGCGCGTCTGAACTGGACAGGGTGGGACCATCTCTCCCCAGCAAGTTTGGAGGGCGGCGCTGAGCGAGTCATTGTCATCACCGGATGGTCCAAGTCTTTCGCCATGACTGGTTGGAGAATCGGGTTAGTCTCGGGCCCAAGTAAAGTGATTGGTGCGATGGGGAAATTGCAAGCAAATGCCTGCTCACATATACCTTCTTTCTTGATGGATGCTGCATTAGCCGCACTCACATCTGAAATTGATGATGCCGTTGAAGAATTCAAGCGGGCATATTTGGCAAGGCGTCAGATTCTGATGGATGGAATTGCAGCAATTGATGGGCTTTCAATGCCAGAGCCGGAAGGTGCATTCTACGGCTTTGTTGATATTACTGAAACCGGAATGGATTCAACCACCTTTGCCACAAAAGCGCTGAATGATGCAAAGGTGCAATTAATTCCAGGTGGACTGCTTGAAGGGGGAGAAGGATTTGTCAGAATCTCATATGCTTGTGATGAAGACACTCTGCATGAAGGTCTCAGTCGTATCTCAAACTGGCTAGATTCTATTTGAATTTGAGGATGAAGAATGGGTAAACCAATTCTCTACTCTTTCAGACGATGCCCCTATGCAATACGCGCTAGGATGGCCCTAGTTCGCTCAAATACTGAAGTTGAACACCGAGAAGTATTGTTACGAGACAGGCCAAGCCACATGATGGAAATCTCACCAAAAGGTACGGTACCCGTAATGCTATTGAGTGATGGGACCATAATTGAAGAGAGTTTAGAAATCATGCAATATGTCCTCAATTGGGAATTAAATCAAGATGAAGAAGAATGGGTTCGTAAAAATGATGATGAATTTAAATTTCATCTAGACCGATATAAGTATCCCAATCGTTATGATAATGTAGACAGTATTGAACACAGAAATAAAGCCGAAGAATATCTCTTTGAACTGAATGGATTAATTGCTGAAAAGCCGATTTCAATTGCGCTTAGTGATGCTCTATTCCCTTTCGTAAGGCAATTTGCCAATCACGATAGGCAGTGGTTTGATTCTCAAGATTGGCCCAATGTTCACACTTGGCTTGCAAGTAACTTAGAGAGCGAAGAATTCGCAATTTGTATGACTAAATATCCACAATGGATAGAATAACGTATTTTGAAATCAGTATTGCTCAATGATTAGAGTTGTATGAGTTTCAACAACTGCTGCATCTGGAGCTGTTAGCCAAATTCGATCAAGGAGTTCACGCAAGGTGTGGGTATCAGAAACTGAGATTATCAAAAGTAGGTCCGCATCTAGGCCCCCCCCAACTTCGTAACAAGTAAGCACACCATCCCACATTGAGAACTCTCCAGCCAAAGTGCCTACCTCGGTACCTGGGCCTAACTTGATTCGTACAAGTGCAGATAGCCCGACTCCTCGCTCAATGATTGTGTAGCGCTGAATAACATCTTCCTCGAGTTTTTTCATGCGCGTACGTACAGTTCGCTCGGAAACGCCTGTTGCTTTGGCGAGGTCTACGAATGAAGTACGGGAATTATCCCTTAATGCACTGAGAAGCGCGCGGTCGGTTGAATCTATGTTCATGGGGCGGCGCTTCCACATTTCGTATATTAATGCTATGTTGATGCGCTCTTTTGATAGTATTCCGGTAGTTCTTACCGGATATAGGAAAGTTATTTTAATGAAGAAGACGATTTTTAGGATGTTTTCGAATGGAAATATTTTGATTTTATTCGAATTTCAGCAACTTTTTGAAAAGAAACTTATCATTGGGTTCAAATGGGCCGAGCCGTTGGATGAACTATGCAAAGTGGTTCGGACTCGGCATTGAGTCAACTGCGAGTGCAGGAATTTCTTGATGAAGTCTGCAACTTAGAAAGTTGCGAAAACCACATTTCATGGTACAATGTTGATGTCGCCACTATGCTTGAAGGTTGCAAAATTCGTGGCCATAGTACCAATCCAGAAGATGGAACAGCAGTTATTTTCCTAAACGAAAGTGTCGTTGTTTGTAATCCTAAAGAAGGAAGTATGCAACATTACCCCCGAGGGATGATTCACTGTTTCGTTGATGACAAAAGGAATAGTGATGAACAAGAGGAGGGTGAACCAATCTTTTCAACCGAACTATTCTCAATATCTCCAAGAGGAGAAGAGTTATGCTATATTCTTAGTTGTGAGGAGGAGCATGAAGTGCCAACCATCCAAACTGAAGTTGCAAACTGGTTAAGTTGGCTAAACTGATGAATGCGTAAGATTATCCAACCTCTTTGGGTGGCATTAGTTACAGGCGAGAATGATGAGTGACACAATCAACGACCTGCGTGGACGCATGGTGATTGATAGCAGAGGAAATCCAACCGTTGAAGTTGATGTGTTTGTCAACAATCAAATGGCTGGCAGAGCAATCGTTCCTAGTGGTGCATCAACTGGTGTTCACGAGGCTCTTGAACTGAGAGATGGCGATAAATCTCGCTGGGTTGGCAGAGGTGTTGATGCCGCTATTACCAATGTAAACGGCCCAATTCGTGATCTTCTAATTGGTATGGAAGTAAACGACCAAGCAACACTTGATGCCGCTATGATAGATGCAGATGGAACCGCAAACAAATCAAAATTTGGCGCTAACGCAATCTTAGGAGCCAGCATGGCTAGCCTCAAAGCGGCTGCCAATCTTGCCAACGAGCCACTCTGGAAGTATATTGCAGGTGGTGACGATGTCTCTCTTCCAGTGCCGATGATGAATATCCTCAACGGTGGTTCTCATGCTAACTCAAATGTCGATGTACAGGAATTCATGGTAGTCCCTCATGGATTTGATGATTTTTCCACTGCATTCAGGGCAGGAGTAGAATGTTATCATGCACTCAAAGGCGCTCTCAAACAAGATGGGCTACTCGGTGGTGTGGGTGATGAAGGTGGTTTCGCACCAAATCTTCCAGCTAATGAAGACGGATTGTCCTATATGGTACGAGCCATTGAAGGGGCTGGTTATTCAACTGACAAAATCGGTATTGCACTAGATTGTGCGGCTAGCGAATTTTACCGTGATGAGGCTTACCAAATTGACGGGCAAGCAATCTCTGGGGAAGTCCTTGGGGAACTCTATTCCGCCTGGCTTGATGACTATCCGATTCTCTCAATCGAAGATGGATTCCACGAAGATGATTGGGCTTCTTGGGAGAGTTTTACCAAGCGAGATGGTCGACGATGCCAAATTGTTGGTGACGACTTATTTGTCACACAAAAGGCGCGGTTACAACAAGGAATTGATGCTGGTTCTGCTAACTCAATTCTAATAAAACTCAATCAAATCGGTTCAGTTACTGAAACTCTTGAAACAATGAGCACTGCTTGGGATAGTGGATTCACTACAGTAGTTAGTCACCGCTCAGGAGAGACTGAAGATACCACCATTGCCGACTTGGCTGTCGGCACAAACGCTGGCCAAATTAAGACTGGTGCGCCGTGCAGAACTGACAGGGTTGCCAAGTACAATCAGTTGCTAAGAATTGCCGAAACCGTCAACACCTACTCCTCTCCGTTCTGATTTTGATGACTGCGCAGGGTAAGTGGCCGAAACTTGGACCGGCATTGCTCATCTTGACCCTAGTTGTGATGCTATTCTCAAGCCACATTCTACCATACACACAGTATAGTGAGCCAACAATAAATAAAAATTACACAATTGAATTGGTAGCCGAAGATTTAGGCGGGCCATCTTGTCTTGAATGGGCGGATGCAAATGTGCTAATCGTTTGTGACCGTGATGATGGCCGATTAGTCGCACTGAATTTTGAATTTGACACAACAGATTCAGAATGGAATTTATCCTCTAATTCAACTTGGCTAGATGGATTTTTTCAGCCACATGGCATCCATTTTGCTGAGGATTTTATCATCATCTCTGATTCGGGCCGTCTAACCCGCATCAATCACTCAGGCCCCGACAGCATGTGGATGGATGAAGTCCAAACCAATGAAAGATGGGTGCTAATTGAAGGGGTATCAGTTGGAAATCACCAAACGAATGCTATCAACGAAATGCCAAATGGTACACTAATTTGGCATGTTGGTTCCACCTGCAATATCTGTATTGAAGAAGATGAGCGAAACGCTGCTCTTCTCTGGGTCAACGCAAGTACAGGAGAACACGGCGTTCTAGCTAGTGGTGTACGCAACTCATACGATGGTGTCTGGGTTGAAGGAATCGGCTACCTGTTTAGTGATAATGGCAGAGATTGGGAAGGCAAACACCCACTTGAAGAAGTGAATTTACTAATCAATGGCGAAGATTATGGCTGGCCTGATGATGACCCAGAACATCCTATTCCGGCTGGAACTGTAGGGCCTGTAGCAACTTGGACCCCACACAGCAGTCTCAATGGAATGGATGTGCGGCCAGCAAACTCTACATTTCCTGGAAATGAATATACTGTATATGCAACTGTTTTTGGCTCTTGGAATGCCGTAATTCCAGTTGGCCATGAAATAGTTCAAATCGATTTTAAAGAAAACTCAACTAATTCTCAAGGTTGGTCGGGTGAGGTAACTTCGTTTGCAACAAACTTGACCACACCTCTTCCAATAGCTTTCCACCCATCCGGCAATTACCTGTTTTACGGTACATTTTCTAGTGGCGGAAGCCTACACATCATCACAGCCAACAGCGACCTGAGTAACTAATACTCATTTTGAACCGGTTAAGCCTTGAAGGGGAGGCTCTCGGCCTCGCTTTACAGGAGAGGTTTGAGTGGCGCGTGAACTGATTCGTTTGGATGATGTCCACAAGGCGTTTGGCTCGCTTAATGTTCTAGAAGGAGTCAAACTCAGAGTCGATGAAGGTGACCGAATTGGAATCGTTGGACACAACGGTGCTGGCAAAACCACGCTTCTGCGCACCATCTCAAATCAAGACCAAGATATTGGTGATATTAACTTCGCACCAGCGCTTAGAATTGCGTTTTTAACCCAAGTTCGCGACATTGAAGAAGATGCAACTTTGGAAGAAGAATTGAACCGACGGGGCAGGCAATTCAAAGAAATTGAGGATGAAATTACCGGCATTGAAACTTCAATGGCTGACCCAACATTCTACGACGGTGAATGGCAACCAGTGATGGACCGTTACCAAGAATTACAGAGTCTGATGGCTCGTTCAGGTGGTGGTGATGCGGCAGGTCACGCCAAACAAATTCTCAAGGCTTTGGATTTGGCACACCACCCATTGGATATCTCAATTTCACAACTGTCTGGAGGTGAGCGAGCGAAAGTTGCGTTGGCACGGCAACTTGTCGGACTTGGTGAGATTGATGTGTTTTTCTTGGACGAGCCCACCAATCACCTTGACTTGCAAACACTTGACTGGTTGGAAGATTTTTTGATGAAGTTCAAGGGTGCACTTTTGATTGTCAGTCACGACCGATATTTCCTTGACCGGGTGTGCAATAATATTGTTGAAGTTCACAGTATGTCACTACATAGATATCCGGGGAATTTTTCGGCTTATATGAAACAAAAAGAATTATTCTTACAAACTCTTGATGAGCGAATTGAAAAAGTCACTAAAGAAATTAAACGCTTGACAGGGGCGTTAAAATCAATGAAACGAGCCAACAAATTTGACAAGTCAATTTCCCAAAAACACTTCATGATTATGCGTTCCCAAAGAGAGTTGAAATGGTTACGTTCTATCAAACCAAGACAGCGAAAAGCACTTCGTTTCAACCTCTCTTCAACTCAAAAAAGCAGTTTAGACGTGCTTGACTTTCGTCATGCCAATATCACTTTTGAAGGGCTTGATAGACAGATTTTAGATAATGTGACGGTTGGGGTTTGTCGAGGCCAAAAAATTGGCGTTGTCGGACCGAATGGAGCGGGGAAAACTACCCTATTACGACTTATCATGAAAGAAATTAAACTCGATTCTGGAGAGTTAGAAGTTATGCCAGGGGTACAAACTGGATACTTCCATCAAGACCACAGAAACATTGATTTCGAACTCACCCCTGAACAACAAATTCAGAAAATGAAACCAAAAATGCCGTATGGTGACTTGCGCGCACTGCTAGGCCAGTTTCAGTTCACCCCAGGAATGGTCAAGACACAAATGAGCAAATTGAGTGGTGGGGAGAGAGCTCGGGTTGCGATGCTCAAACTCCTCTTGGAAGAGAACAATCTTTTACTTCTTGATGAACCTACAAATCACCTTGATACTGATGCCGCTGATGCTGTTGAAGATGCACTGAAAGAATACGATGGCGCGATAATTTCGGTTAGTCACGATCGCTGGTTTTTGGACCAAGTTTGTGACACTATTTGGGAATTGAAGGGCGATGGAACTCTCAAAATATGGCCCGGGAATTATTCAGAATATATCAGACGCAGTCAACAATAGTTGATGCTTTTACGATACCATCAAACAAGATGGAAATGACAAAAACCCAAGACGTAACCCGTTAACATGATGACAGAAGTAACACGGTGTCCATGGTCAACCAATGACCCTCTGTACCTTGCCTACCACGACGAAGAATGGGGGCGACCAAATCACGATGGGCGTAAGCTGTTTGAGAAAATCATTCTAGAGGGTGCTCAATCTGGTCTTTCATGGATAACTATCCTCAGAAAACGAGACAATTATCGTAATGCGTTTGAAGGCTTTGACCCTGCTAAGGTTGCCGCATTTGATGACGATGATGTGGAGCGGCTGATGAATGATGCTGGAATTGTTCGCAATCAAGCAAAGATTCGCTCTGCCATTAATAATGCCAAAACATTCGTTGAACATTTTGGTGATGATGAAGATGCTTTTAGCGCCTTTTTATGGGGTTTTGTTAATGGTGAACCTATTGTCAATCAGCGTAAAACCATGGATGATATTACGGCTATCACAGATATCAGTACAGAGATGAGTAAGGCGCTTAAGAAGTTGGGATTCAGTTTTATCGGACCCACTACTTGCTATGCGATGATGCAAGCTGCTGGCATGGTTGATGACCATCTAGTGACCTGTTTTTGCCACACTTCTAATCGTTCATAGAACTTCAAGTAGGAATTCTAAGGTGTCTTTCATCGAGCGTTTTCGAGCCTCGGCATTGCCACCAATATGTGCCCCCACATTCCTTGCGGCATCAAAGGCGGCTTTACGTTGAAGGGGTTCGTTGAGGGGAATTCTAATTCCTTCCTCAATCTCGCCCCACATTTCCCCGTCAGCATCAATCTGAACGGTTCTTTCATCCAATTTGATTGCATTGGGGAGCCAAGTCATTTCTTCTCGGGAATCAAATGCATGGTGAGCATTTGGATAGACTTCTAACCTCATGTCAACACCACTTTCCTTTGTCACAGCCATTAATCCATGAACAAGAACCAATGGAGTATAATCATCAACTTCTCCGTGTAAAATCTGGATTGGTGCACTTTCCCATCGTTGGTCTTCAGGCCGCATGTGAGCAGCAGGATAGAGAGGTAAGTGGGCAGAAAACCTCTCACCATTAGGTGCTAAGGACTCGGCGATTGGTGACCACGCAGAATAAAGAGCAACTGTACCCCCTAAACTCCAACCCGAAATTGCAATTCTATCAGAGTCAATCAATGGGTGTGTATTGAGCAACTTGAGTGCTTCAAATGCATCACTTAGCATCATTGCATGGGTAACCATCATCTGACTATCAACCGTGCTAATGACTTCTCGTGCATCAAAACTATGGACGCGAAATACTGCAATTCCAGCCTCTAACCAGTTATTCATGTGGTCTTGGTTATGCTCAACCCAGCCGCGACTTCCGTGACAAGTTACCACACAAGGTACGGGAGTATCATTTGTCACATTAGGTAAAAGCAAATGTCCGAAAACAGGGTGTTGAGGAGTGGAATCCATCTTGCAAAGAATGTGGTGCATTTCAAATGGGCTAGAGGAGAGATAAGCGATTTGACCACTGCGGCCATCGGCTAGATTTGCGACTATATCCATTCTACTCAGCACTAAATACGCGCCACTCATCTATGGGGTTTCGGGTAAATATCTTAAAATCAAAATCAAACTATTTGTCCGACACATATTATATGTGATATTAATTTCCAACTTTATTTATGGACTCACACAAGAATCTGAAGCCACTACTCTTGGCGACCCTCATGTTGCTAATGACACAGGCCGGTTCATTGTACGGATTCAACGATTCAATGAATGACCAAAACCCTGTTCTCAACGAACTTGAGGGGCAATTTTTCGTTGGGGGAACTTCATTATCACCTGCTTATACAAATGTGACATTAATCAACAACACAGCAATGTCACCAATCACATTCAACTGGACAGGCAGTGGCATGACTTCAGGCGTTCCTGTAGCGATTGGCCAGGGTCGTCCTTACCAGAACATGGCCTATGAAATGGATTCCAATGATAATCATCACATTGTGCATTATGGGGGAACCTCCCTGCATGGTCTCTACTACACAACCGATACAAGTGGTTCTTGGACGACCTCATTGGTTGAAGCTGGGTCGACTTATGCTCTTGGCTTTCACAGCGATATTGCCATCGATTCGAATGATGATTTACACGTCGTGTATACAGCAGGCTATCCATACAACGATATGAATTACACATCGTTCTCCAATGGAGTATGGTCCACACCGATTACCATTGATGGGACGGTTGGAAGAGAGATGGCGATGGATATCGATTCCAATGACGCCCTGCACATCGTCTCAAATGAGTATGCGGTTGGAGGTGCGACGAATTACTCCACAAACAGTGGTGGCTCTTGGTCGACAGTCACAGTCTACAGTAACTCGTGGCGTACTCCTCGTGCAACAGATATTGAATTGGATTCAAATGGTGATGTATTCATCATCTTAACCGAAACGCGGCAGAATCAAAATAACAAATATCTTCAACTCATCAACAACACAGGTGGTTCATGGAATTCACAATTAATAGACACGGATCCGGGTTTAAGTTATTACAATGTTGAACTCACTATTGATTCGAATGATGTCAAACATACTTACTACCATGCCGGTGGAGGTAATGGCTCTACTCAGGCGAATATAGTCGTCAGAAACGATGCCAGCGGTTTATGGTCAGGCAACCTATTCCCACATCCGCAAGGTCAACCCATCCAACTGGGTGACATGACCATGGAATCAAATGGTACGATTCATATCGTTTACAAGTACACTTTTAGTCCCACGACTTACTTCTATTATGCCACCAACATCAGTGGGTCATGGGTTTTCAAAGAACTAGCCAATATATCGGGCAGCAGTGTGGCACCGTCCTATGAAGTGCTTGAATTGGATAGTCAAGGGAATCTCCATTATTTCTTCAGGAATGGCAGTGTAAATGGAAATGGCACACTATTCCATCTTGTCGAAAATGGTGTCAGTACAGTCGGCGGTTCAGGCGGTGGCGGTGGCGGCTCAGGCTCCACTACAAGCCAAGCAAACGGAACC
>JYMV01010528.1_pt1 | contig 42052 bp, 28 predicted proteins | sample 338911 | NCBI WGS metagenome assembly JYMV01 (sample SAMN03354496, study PRJNA234377) | hydrothermal vent metagenome | biome: Deep sea; feature: Hydrothermal plumes at the Eastern Lau Spreading Center, Western Pacific Ocean; material: Seawater | place: Tonga | collected 2009 | depth 2000 m m | reverse complement strand
AGTCGCTGGGCTCACTGCTGCTGGGGGCTTCCACAGCCTTAGGAGTCCTGTGCCTGCTCAATTCGATGAGACTCGATGAGTCCATACCAATGCGCTCGAACGCATTTCCACTCCTGTCCCTGCACGCACCCACCTTGCATCACAGCGTTTTGGACAGACCACTGACCGACCTGATGGTCGCCCACCTGGATCCGGAGACTGCGGGGGCTTGGGATGAGTGGGTGAGTTCGCTGGCCGAGAGCGTCAGGATAGATCAGACCGCCGACTCCGCCATAGAGCACCTCCTCCGTGCCCTGCATCTGAACGAGCAGCGATTGCTCGACGACGCGCGGCTGCTGACTGAGGCTAAGCGCGTCTTCAAGGTGGCAGCGATTGACGGGCTCACGGACGACTCGAACAAGTTCAACCTGAAGTCGCTGAAGACCCTGCTGGCGCACACCAAAGCCTGGGAGCCGGGGCTCTTCCGCCTGATTGACAGGCTGCAGGACTCGGCCATTAGGGTCGACCACACGCTGACCGAGGAGCTATGGAGGCTGGACCTCGACTTGCCACCTCGTTGCTCGCAGGGCCAAGCCGACTTGTTCGTGCTGCTCCACAACAACACCGGCAGAACGACCAACGTGAAGGTGGACGTCGTCGTTGCCGAGGGTGAGCCCGCATTGCAGACCATCAGGGTCGAGGCACCGCCCTCCCGACGCCTCGATAGGTCTCGAGTGGTGGATCAGGTGGATTCGCTCGGACGTCTCCTCGACGACGCGATCGTTCTGTGGATAGGCCTAGCGTGGCCCGATTCCGAGCTTGGCTCGCACCCCGTGCAAGTGACCCTTAGGGGGGAGGGTGGCGAGACGCTGTCGTCGATAGTGGTCCAGACCACACTCTCCTCGAAGGTGCAGCCGGAGAGCGTTGGACAGAGGATGTCGGACGCCGCATCCGCAGTTAGAAGGCTGACTCTCTCCATGACTGATTGAGCGGAATCGGGACACGGTCCCGAGCGTCACGTTCATGGCGCGATTGCGAGTGGCTCCGACCGAGTCGCCATGGAGTCGTGGGACATCGTGGTTGTTGGAAGCGGCCCCGCCGCGCTGCGTGCGGCAATAGCAGCCGCAGATGCCGGCACCATACCTCTGATGATCGACTCTTCCGGTGTCGGGGCCGCCTCGGGCGCCGCTCCCCTCTCCGGCCTCGCGGCTTCCATCGACGAGGTCGATTCTACCGCTCACAGGGATGATACCGTCTCGGCGGGTGGAGACTCGACGGACAGGGTCGCAGCGGCTCGGACCTGCGGCGAGGCCGTCTCGGTCCTCGCCGAACTGGAAAGGTGGGGACTGGTCCTGCGGCGCAGGGACGGCGGCCTGCCACACGCCTCCGAGGCACCAGGGCACAGCCGGGCCCGTCTGACCGGCTGTGGTGATGGTACCATCAGAGAAGTTACTCGCATCCTCGAGGAACAGGCGATCAAGAGGGGCATCCCCCGCCGCTCCGACCTCGTCCCTCTGTCTCTGGCCATGGACAACCAGCAGGTGCGCGGCATTATCTCTCTCGACCTTCTGAGCGGAGCAGTTTCAGCCATTCAGGCCAAGGCCGTCGTCCTAGCGACCGAAGGCCACCAGGGCCTCTGGTCTTCGCCTTTGAACGGTGCTGGTACCGGTGCCGCCATTGCCGCCGCCGCAGGCGTCGGACTGTCCGGCATGGCACACTCCTCGATGCACCCTCTCACTGTGAGAGACACGGATATGCAACTGCCGATTGAGCTGTTGAGCTCGGGTGGCAGACTGTGCAAGGAGAGCGGAGACGACGTGGGTCCCGAAGCAGTCCTAGAGGGCGAGGATTGCGTACTCGACCTGCGTGGCTTGGAATCCGACGCTGCTCCTTGGTTCGCCGAGACTGCTAGACGGGTGAGAGAAAGGACGGGCTTGGACACTTCCGTGGAAGTGATACCGGTCTCGCCCAGCATCGCTGCCACTACCGGTGGCGCGCCCGTCGGAGAGGAGGGCAGAGTCACTTTCGACGACGGCAAGATGTGGTTCACTGGACTCTATGCTGCTGGGCGCTCTGCTAACACAGGCGTCCACGGAGCTGGAATGCTCCCGGGCAACCTACTGCTAGACGACCTCGTGAGCGGCCAGAGCGCTGGATCACACGCAGGAAACTGGGCCAAGGACGCTTCGTTCGGCGGCTCTTCAGTCGTCGACGCCGCTTCGAGCGAGGCTTCCGATAGAATCGCTTCACTATCCGCTGGTGCCGGCCACCCGGTCGGCCAGGTCTCAGCCAGCATCTGCTCAATCATGCAGAATGTCAACGGCAACGGCGACGAGAGATCACTCGCCTCCGCCGCCTCCGCCCTCGACGAGATACGGGGCGCCGGAATCAAGGTGACCGACGCTTCCAGCGTCATGAACACCGAGTTGACCACGGCACTGCATCTCGAGGGCTTGATGTTACTGGCCGATGCCATAGTCAGATCAGAGGGTCAGCATGAGCGAGCCTGAGCCGAGCATCTTCACCCTCATCATCCGAGGCGAGATACCCTGTCACAAGGTGTACGAGGACGAGCACGTCTTCGCCTTCCTCGACAGCAACCCGTTCAGCCCCGGGCACACCCTTGTGGTCCCCAAGGAGCAGGCCACCACACTCGACGCCCTCTCCGACGAGTCCTCTGCGGCTATCGGGAGGGTTCTGCCGCGCATCTCGCGGGCCGTGCTCGCTGTCAGCGGAACGGTGGACTTCAACGTCCTACAGAACAACGGCGAGGCCGCCTTCCAGTCGGTCTCCCACGTCCACTTCCACATCATACCAAAGCCCGAGGACGGTAGCGGCCTCGCTTGGCCGTTCAAGAGCACTCAACTCGACCCCGACGAGGGAGCCCGTATGGCCGAGCAGATACGCAACTATCTGGAATAGCATCGGTGCGTTCTCAATCAACCCCCTACTCGGCGTTCTCAAATAGGGCGGATGCTCCAACTCTCTCCGTGAACGCCCGCGATGCCGCTTCCGCAGTCCGCGAATGGCTCCGGAGCGAACGCCTCGAGGCTCGCGACGTCGCCGACCAGCAGGCCATGCTGCATCTGCACGTCCGCTACCCCCCCACCAAGCAGGGCCATGTGTTCAATGTCGTCATCCCGAAGAATCGAAACCTCGTCCTAATCTACTCCGTCACCCGGGTCGACAACGGCCAGCAGAAGGAGATGATCAGCCACTCGGGTAACGACCCCGGAGAGTGGGAGAAGTGGCTGCACGAGATTAGGATCCACCTGACTCAGGCAGACTTGGACTGGGTTCTGCACGTCGGCAAGAAGCAAGAGGGGGTTCCTGGGCCCCTGCAGGCGTTCAATCTCTCGAGGCCGGTCTGGTTCGACGGCCTGACCCAGAACGAGTTCATGCACAATATGCGTCACCTCTGGCTCACCAAGCTCGCTCTGATTCACAAGATCAAGTTCGGGTATGGCTCAGGAGAGGGCAAGCCGGGCCCCGTCGACGACTGGATCGCCAAGAAGGCCCAGAGCAGGGGCAACCAACCGCAGACTCACTCCGAGCCGACCGAGATCCACACCGACGAGACTGGTGGTTTCGGTCGTGACTTCGATCCATCCGAATGGGCTTGAGCAAGCGTTCCACCTCGCGCGCTCTCGCGTGCGCATGTGACGGCTGGGGGTCGAGGTTAAGTATCGCAGGAAGGCGAACAAGGACGATACAGCGGCATTGCCGGAGGCTATGAAATGGAAACTGCAAAGATGAGAAACAGCATAACGATGGTTCTTCTGATGATGATGAGCACGTTCGCGGTGATGGAATTCCCAAAAGCCGAGGCGAGCGAGGTCGTTCTGACCGACGCCATACAGATCGTCAACGGCGGTTCCGCCAATGACAAAATGGTTGCCGCAGATGCCGATTCCATGGGCAATGTGCACTTCGTGTGGAGCCGCAACACCCAGCACCTCTGGTACCAGATGCACAATCCGAGAGGGGACGTGCTGATTCTAGAGACCCAGATCTCCAACCCCGGAGCGCACCGAGCATGGCATCCCGACATCAGAGTCGATCACGACGACAACGTACACATCACTTGGACGGACAAGGCCGGTCAGTGGACGATCTTCTACACCATGCTCGATCCCTCGCAGGACGACCAGAACGGCGATTCCGCTGTGGACGCAGTGATAACGATCATCGACGACTTCGAGGTCTCGGTGCATACCCAGAACAGGGACTGGCCCGCCATTGACGTCGATTCCGAGAACAACGCCCACATCGTCTGGGAGGACTCGTTCGAGCCATTGGACAAGTACTACCAGCAGCCTCAGATTTACTACTCGATGATCCAGCCAGACCTGCAGTCCCGCGAAGCAATCGTGGCTGTCGGCGAGACGCTGCTCACCCCAATCATCGGCCACAAGGGCCACCCCGACGTGGCCGTGGACGCCGATGACTTCGTCCAGATCGTCTGGGACGATACCAGAGGCGGAAAGGTCGAGATCGTGGCACCTATCGACACCTCCGGCTCGATGAACACCGAGTGGGCCGACATGTGCGTCGTCTTCTATGGCGGCTACTTCGCCAGCGGCGGCTTCTTCGAGGGCCTCAAGCCGATGCTTTTGAGAGCCAACATGACAGTCTACGAGACCCTCTACGCGCTCAGCGGCAACTGGCCGGCCGCTGCCACCAGCGGCAATTGCGCCGCTGCTTACCAGACCGGAGGCTCCGGCAGCCAAGGACCGCGTTCGACCCCCCTCGGGCTGGTTCCCGGAGACGACTCCGGCGGAATCAGGGAGCTGACTGAGGTAGTCTACAACGGCGGCTCAGTCAATCTGCCTCAGGATGGTGGCTACTACAGCGAATTCTGGGGCCCCGGCTCCACTTGGGCTTGTTTGTCGTGGCGAGACGCCCAAGGCAACGTCCCAGGCAATCCCCCGACCCAGTTGGATCACCACTGGAATCCCAACGCGACCAAGATCGTCATCCCGATCTCCGACGAGGGCCCGTACGGCGGCGACCCCTCGCAGAATTCAGATGACACCCAGAGCATCAACGAGGCTCACGACGCCTGCGTCATCGCCGGCATCATCCCGGTCCCACTGCTCGCTGCCGGATTCGGGTCCGGCTCCACAAACGTCGGCTCCCACATGATGGACCTCGCCCAGTGCCCGAACGGCTTCATCAGCCTAGGCACGAGGACATGCCCCGGGACCAACACGCGTCTGACCGATGCCGAGGGGATGATGTACAGCTTCCCGACGTCCTCTTCGAACTCGGCCGAGTTGCAGCTGATGGTCGAAGCCATGGTCTACCTGTCCACGAACAACTCGCGAGAGATATTCATGACAGTTCTAGACCCCCTCTCGCTCCTGCAGAACCCGCCTCCGACTTGGCAGATGGGCGACTCGGGAACCTTCGTCGACTACACTGCTGACAGGTACATCGAGGACATCGGCCCATCCATCGACGGCCTCGGCTACGGCAACCTGGTGGTTGTCAACGACACCAGAATCACCCTCAACGACGCCTACAGCCTCCATCCAGCGATTTCGGTCGACACCTCCGGCAACACCCACCTCGCTTGGATGGACGGGCGCGCCTACGGCTTCGACATCGACGTCAATTACGAAATCTACTACACCCGTCTGCGACTGAGGGGAGCGGGCGAGTGGGATGGCGCCCCGGACGGACTGCCTTCCTACGGAATCAAGCAGATTGTCGATTCGGCGGTCTCCGAAGTCGAGGGAATCGACGGGATCCCGACGGACCTGCCGTTCGGAGCCAATTCGCACATGCCTGCGATAATCACGGACTCGTTCGACAACGTGCACCTCTCGTGGCTGGACAATTACAATGGGACTCAGGGTGAGACCGTCGTCTACACTAGGCTAAACCACACCAACGACGACTACCCCGAAGGCTTCCCGCTGAACTCACTCGCAGCCGGCATCCTCGACCCGTGGGAGATCATCCCCATCACCGAGTGGCAATCTGACAAACTGGGCCCGAACTCTCCGGCCGTGCCCGACCTCGGCCAGCCCCCGGCATTCGCCAATGACCTAGGCAGCGGGGCCCACCTCGCTTGGTCAGACACCAACAAGTGCAGCGAAATAAGCAACGGCGGCTCCTACACGCTGTGCTACGTACACGTCCTGACCGGTCTCGTCGAGGTCGCCCTCGACGAGACCGAGACCTACTACCACACTATCGAGCCCGGCGAGCAGACTCTGTACAACATGACGATCTCGAACCCGACCCCCGGGCCGGCAGAACTGGTCGCCGACACGTTCACCGTGACCATGGAAGGGGTCCCTAACAACTGGACCGCTACTCTGTTCTTCACCACGAATCACACACCGATATTCGACTCTACTCCGGTATTCCTCCGAGGAGGTGACGTGGTTCCGATGTACATGCGCATCCGCGCTCCGTCAATCTACCAGGCGCACGGCGACGAGTTGGCAACGATTACGGTGTCTGCGGTGTCCTACAAGGACCCAGCCATACGAGACGAGAGGCTCACGCTGACGCTGATGGACGTGGTACATGGCATCAACCTCGATACCAGCCACTTCCAGGTCGATGTCGAACAGGGGCAGTCCGCGATATTCTCGATTACGGTGACGAATACAGGGAACGTGTACGATACCTTCGCCTTCTACGATCCATCCACTTTAGAGGGTCAGGTCGAATGGGCCCTGCCATTCGGTTGGGGGATCTCCTTCCCGACCTCGTTATCCTTGGACCCGGGCCAGTCGATAACACGCAACCTGCAGATTAGTGTACCCACCTCCCAGGAGCCGGGGACCTTCGTAATCTACCTGAAGGGATGGTCCACTGGAGAGCCTGTGCTGTCCATCGACCAAGGGACCTTCGACGTCCTCGAGCTGTGGATTAATGTCTCGATCAAGAGCACCGGCAACATCGTGTTCCAACTGGGTGACACCACCCAGTACGTTTTGCCCGGCGACTGCTCGGAGTTCGATATACAAGTCACCAAGCACTTCACTCCGGGTCACCTGATATTCACCACACCAGGAGGCCCTGAGGAAAGGCCCCCGGAGATCTCCGAGCAGACATGGAGATTCGACCACTGGACCGTCGACTTGGACTTCTCCGAAGCACCGGGAGGCAACGGGATACCCGATTACTCGCCTCGTTACTGGTCCATAATCGACACACCGTTCACGGTCACGGCAATCATGTGCGCGCCGTACAACGCCACTGCCGGCTTGGGTGACTCGGTCTCTGTGAAGGCCCATCTCGAAGGCGCGCCGCGCGTACGAGACTCCGTGGTTCTGCTGACGAACGTGGTTCAGGAGTACATCCTCGAGGCGAGCGTCCCCGAGACCATACTCGCATTGCACCCAGGGCAGTCCTATCAGCTGGATACCACCGTCGAGAACAAGGGCAACGGGGCCGACAGATACGACATCACCGTGGCCTCGATTACCGATTCGTTCGGAGCCTCGCACGTCTGGGACGTAGAAATCCCAAGGGTACTGTTCCGAGAGCTGGATCGTGACGAATCGCAGACCGTCCCAATCCTCCTCAACGTTCCCGAGAGGACCCATGCAGGCCAGTACACTGTGATTCTGAATGTCCTCAGCGAGGAGGCCTACGAGGGCACTAAACTGCGTGACACCATCGAGCTGCAAGTCGAGGTCGTGGAGTTCCACGACATGAGGATCGAAGTCGACCCGTTGGTCGAGAGTCGAATCAAGACGACTGCTCCCGGTAGAATCGTCAGATTCACCATGAACGTCACCAATTTCGGCAACATGCCCGACCAGCCCACTCTGCACAACCACACGATAGTCATCGGCGCGGGCTGGGACACCGTGCCCGGCATGAACACGCTGAGCGACTGGCAGATTTCCTTCGCACTGCTCGAGGGCTTCAACACGGAGTACCCGACCGAGAAGCCCTGCGTCGCTCTGATGCTGGGCGATCAGGTACCCACCGAGGGTTGCTACCTCGATGCGACTACCAACGCTGTCACCCTGCCAATGATGGAGGCATACTCCACTCTGCAAATCGTCGTGATAATCGCAATCGACCCAACCGCGTCTCTGTCTAACAGGGAGATTGGAATCAAAGTCCTCTCGTCATTCGGCTCGGCTGAAGTCGGAGGAGACTACGACGAGACCGCGGTGTGGGACGACTCCTGCACACTCGACGAGAACAAGGACGGACTCCCGGACAACTACCACCCGAACTGCGATACCAACGAGCAAATCGTCGAGTTGCGCCTGCGAGCGCCGGATTTGAAGATCCTCGATGTTAATGTGGTGACCTATACCGGCGATGTCGGAGAGATGCTCTCCGTGAACGTACAAGTCGTCAACGTCGGCAACGCGCACGCCACGAACGTCAACATAATCCTCTGCGTCGACCAGTCGAAGTCCGACATCAAGAAGAACGGATGTGACGAAGGGAACATCGTCTACCGCCAGATCGTCCAAGCTATCATGCCTGCAAATGATGATGAGGATGCACCTCTAATCGCCCTACTGTACATGGTTCAGGCCGGCAGGCACGATGTCGTCGTCGTGGTCGACCCAGACAATGTGATCGTTGAGACCGACGAGACCAACAACATCCAGAAGGTCTCTAAGAAGATGGGCTCCAATCTGGGCATTCTGGATGTCGGCATCGAAGTCATTGCTCAGTACTCCGTACCGGCCATCATCCTCGGTGCCACCTTCGCCCTGATCGGCGTTGTCGGCGTGGTGATGTACGGACGCAGGATAGAGGCTCTCACTAGGTTCGCCGAGAAGAGCAGCCTAATCGCCAACCTCGACGACGACGATGACATGGTCTTCTGAGACTCAGCGCGCCAGCCACCAAGGCAGCGGAGTGCCTTCGCGGGCCGCTACCAGACTGCCTTGGCTGGCTGCGAAGTCCCGCATCAGTCGCTCGCGCAGGCTCTCCATCATCTCCTCGGCGCGCATCGACTGGATGCGGAGCCCCTGGGAGAATATGTCTAGGTCCAAGGGTCTGCGAGGTTGGTTCATGATGGCATGCGCAAGCTGCCTCTCCTCGTAAGACTCCGAGTGCTCCGAAATGCTCGGCGAGACCTTGCGCTTGACCTGCTGGTGCAGCGCGATCACAGCATCCCTATGCTCATCTATGCGCTCTAGGGCCGAATCAAGCTCCGCTAGGATCCCGATAGCCTCGACCATAGGCAGTTTACGCCGGGTGCCTAGTCGGTCAACGACGCTGTCCAATTCCCTCGGAAGCCTGTGAGACAGGCGCATTGGACCTCCGGCTGGTATCTTCCTGTGCTCTGCGCGGAACAAATCGGGACCGAGGTCAAGGCGCAGGGAGAACGATTGGCCGACCCTGTACATCTTCTTCGGAGGCCCTCCCTTCTCAGAGGGAACACGCTCGGAATCGACGAATTCGGATTCCTCCAAGACTTTGAGGTGCTTGACGACCGCCTGCTGGCTCACATCCAGCAACTCGGAGAGTTGCAGAGGGTAGTGAGGCTCCTTCACCAATCGTCTCAGAATCTGGCGACGAGTCGGGTTCTCCAGTATCGCGAGCGCCTCGTCGAAACTGACCACTGACTTCCCAACCCGAGGTTGGGTAGTCGAAGGCCATTAAAAACCCAACTTGAGCATAGGATAATATCTGACGAACTAGTAAAACTACCATGGGAACCGGGAAGACGGTAATAGTCACAGTACTAGTCATCGCAGGATTGCTGATGCTGGCTTTGTCCTTTGTTGCTTCAATAATAGTTGATAACATTGATCAGAGGATTGCAGATGGATGCGAAGACGAGGCAGGCACAATTGGAGAAGCCCTCAATCTTGATGAGGGCCAGTGTCAAGACGGTCGCGACATGAGAGACAAAATTGATCCCTTTGGTCAGATGATTGGCTATCTAGGCGCGTCAGTTCTTGTGATATCAGTAATCATGGTCGCAATCAGGAAGAAGCAGTAATCAGCCTTCGTCCCAGCCGCGCCAGTCTGATTTCTCTTCCTCTCGCTGAGGTTCATCAGCGACCGGAACCTGACCCACGAATGGATCGGGAACGTCCAGCTCTACCTCGCTTTTGGGCAGGCCGCGATACTCCCGGTACAGCTCGTCCGTGGTGGGAAGCCTGCCTTCGGAGGGGATGATGACCGGAGAGGCGCCCTTCTTGGCGCGCCTCCAATCGATGATGGCCAGAAAGAGAGCCACCCCTGCAAGTGGCAGCCCGAAGGAGCAGCCGAGAAACATCAACACGAACCAACGATCCTTGAACAGCGCGGCTCCCGCCGAAACGTCGTCTACCAGCCACAGGGTGGAATCACCGTCATTATGCAGTGTGTATGTACCCGCCTCAATTGCTGTGAATACCCTGACTGGCATGTAACTGGTCCCGTTCTCAGTGACACGCTTTGCTTCCCAGACACCCGGAGTCGCACCCTCCTCTTCCTCTCCGGTGCTGTTGAGTAGACTCAGCTCAGCCTCACCACCTCCCTCGATTCGCAGAGCGACATACTTCCCAGTCTCAGTCAGAGACACCTCACCGCTCTGCCCAGCCTCCAACTCCAAGAGGTGATTTTGCCCTGGATCCAGATTGTCATAGATCGAAGCCTCCGCTTGCCAGAGGGATATGACACCGATTAACAGCAGAAGGAAGGAAGCCCCAGCGAGACGCTTCGCCCAACGCATCGCTCCCCCGGTCACGTAGCGAGGTGATGGCGTTGCGCTATCAGGCTTCTCAATCAGTATCCAAGCCCCACATCCGGATGAGCGAGCTTCTCAGGCAGATAGGTGTCAGTGACGAAGTCCAGACCATACTTCGCAAGTGACTGCTGCTCGGCCTTCTTCCCCATCTCCTGCATCATCTCAATCTGCTGCTGCCACCATCCGGTCGAGAATCGGGGATCACTCAGTTCGGCCTTGAGCGCCCCAAGATCCTGCTTCGACAAGTCGTCACTCGGCAGGTCGTAGGCGAGTATGTCGTCCGCGGTAATCCCGAGGTAGGTCGCGCCCTTGGTCGCGAGGTACTCTGAGATGTGCGCAGTCTTGATGGCGCCGTATGCTATGCTCGCATAGATGCGGAACGACCACGGGTCGCAGTCGGTGAACACGATGATCGGCTTCTTCCACTCGTCACTCATTCGCCGCATTATTCGACGGGTCGAGCGCGCAGGCTGACCCTTCAGATGAATCAGTGCACACCGAGCCTCCTCGTCGAAACCGTTCTCGATGAGTCGGTCGAACATACCACCGGTCTCTATGGCCATGACGAAGTCGATATCCTGCTCGATCAGCCTGAGCTTCTTCGACTCGACATTGTATGGCACGCCGTAGCCGGAATCCCCGACGTCGTCGCGGCAGTTGATGCGCATCCAGTCCCCACGGCGGTTTCGCTCCTCGAAGGTCACGTTACCGATGATTCTGGCACCGTCCTCCTCAGGCCTGAGTCGGAAGTCCTCGCGCAGGCACTTGGTGACGATCTCCAAGTCCTCGGCGAGGTTGTTGCTCTCATTCTGAGAGTGGAACTTCCCATTACCCCACCCCTCGGAGATGTAGTACATCTCCCTGAGAGTCGAGGACTTGCCGGCATGGATCATCTCTTCGATGAACTCTGTGACATGCAGTGAACGGAGAAGCTGTCTAGCGGAGCCGAGACTGGTTGCGTCTCGCACGGTCTTCTTCTTGCCGTACTTGTAGACTCCGAGCTTCTGATTGAAGGTGATGTTGCTCTTCGAGCGCACGGGCAGCGTCATGGTCGGGGGTTTCCCCTTGACCATCCTGTCATGCATCTCGGAGGCGACGCCGTGCAGCGCCTGAATCACCTCCTCCTTCGACTTCTCTCTGCTGGAGATGCTCACTCACCCCCCTCCTGATTAGGGACCCAGTCCAATGATCCTGGATCCACGGGTGTGGATTCTTGTTCTGGATCATCCCGGAGGTTCTCCTCAGCTCTCTCGGCCAGTGGGCCGATTCCAGATTCTGCCTTGCGCACCTCCTCCTCAGCAGCACTCAGAGCCTCCCTGTTCCTCATCTCCTCCAGCAGTTTCTCGTCAATCTTAGTGGCTCCGATGATATCCCCGTTTCCTCGGAAGAAGATGTCAGTATCACTCCATTGTCCCTTGCTGAGCCCTGATAGTGAGAATGAGATGGTGGCCGAGGTGCCCGGATTCAGCGTGTCGAGCCTCCAGGCCCACAGCCCATGAGCCTCCTTTCTACCCCCCAGGGGATTGTTCTCCATCGCCACGTAATCCGATTCGGGCCACTTGGCCAGTATGGTGTATGCCCGGGCTCTGGCTGTGTAGTTGAGCACGGTTATGTCACAGGTAGCAAGCCCTCGCTCTTTGTCCCAGCCGAGCTCCTCCTCGCAGAACACTGCGTTCATAATCTGGGTGATGATGGGTGCGAGGTTCGGCTCCTCTCTGTTGAGGAGTTGCGAGGATTTCCGGGAGATCTCGGGCAGAATGACGTTGATCAACTCGAACTTCTCCTGTGCCTTCTTGCGCTGCGAACTCTTCTTCAGGTGATTCTTCAGTCCGCGTCCGACCTCTAACAGAGCCCTCCTGATTTCCTCTAGGACCTCCTCGTTAACGGCCACGGCCTCCTTGGCTTCGCTGGTGAACTGCACATTGGTCGAAGCCAAGTGGATGAGCACCGCGGCCGGCCCCTTCGGGATTCCGCGGCCACCCGGCTGTTCCAGCCCATAGCGCTTCCAGTCTATCGATTCCAGCGCTTTGGTCAGCAGGCAGCCGCCCTGTTGGTACATCAGGGGAACCCGATTGGCGAATCTGAGAATCTCAATCGGGCTGTCAGCGGCGAGGTCACCGCCGAAAACCAAGCCAATCTCGACTTGAAACGGGTTCCCCTGAGTGACTTGTGGGTCTCTTGTGACTGTGGAGGCGAAGCGGGAGTCGATCGCCTTGGACAGGCTCTTTTTAATCAGGAGGTCCTTGATAGGAGAGAGGCAATCCGTGGGCGGGTTGAGGAGTTTCACCTTCTGGAAGCAATCCAGGATGAGTTGAGCCTCCTCGGCTCTGATTCTGCGAGGCTGCCGGCTCTCGTCCAGTCCAGCCTTCTCGAGTATCTCCCTCGCGGCCCTCATGCTGACGCCCGAGAAGTTGTGCCTCAGGAATGAGGTCATCTTCCTCTCCTCAGCCTCGCGGAGCATTCTCTGGAGGGTTCCGAGATGTATTCCGTGTGGGTGCGGCTTGATCTCCGTGACCACCCTGGGGAGCTTGTCAGTGGTCCTAGGCCAGTGGCCTGCGTCGATGATCCCGCCGTCCCTGTCTCGAACCGTTAGCGTGATTGTCGCGTGCGGGTTCACAATCGAGGTCATTCTGAGGTATTGATGCACGGATTGTCGGCCCCGTTGGTACTTGGCGTTCATCACAGTCTGCAGTCGCAGACCGTGACTGACCTCCTCCCCCGTGACGTCGTCGATCCAGATGTCCCTGATCTCCCCGGACTTGATCGCCCTGTTCTTCTTAGTGTCTATCCCTAAGTCGACGAAGACCGCCGAGGAGTCGCCCTCCACCTTCGAGATCACGCGTGTCTTCGCGCCGGTCGTAAGTTGGCTGTACATCACAACGCCCGTGATGCCGATTCCCTGCTGCCCTCGTGTCTGCCGGATGGCATGGAATCTCGAGCCGAGCAGGAACTTGCCGAACACATGCTCGATGGAACTTCTCGGGATGCCCGGACCGTTGTCCTGAGCGATTAACTCGATCCGGTCGCCCTTGAGACGACTTACCTCGATTCTGATCTCGGGGAGGATTCGCTCCTCCTCGCAAGCGTCGAGTGAGTTGTCCACCGATTCCTTAACTGCGGTGATGATGGCTCGGTGTAAGGAATCAAAGCCCAGAAAGTGTTTGTTCTTCTCGAAGAATTCGCTAATCGCAATCTGCCTCTGTTTTCCAGTTGATGGTTTTCCTTCGCTCATCCGCAACCCTCCACCAGGTCCTCCCAATACCCGAATGGCACGGGGCCTGCTTGTGGTGAGTCGTAGCGGCCACGGCTGTCTATTCAATCTACTCGTTCGGAGGGGGGTGTTGCACTCGCAAAGTGAAGGCCATCCCATGATTCGCCTAGGAGAAGATGTCGGGATGCCACGCTACGATCTTCCCGGTGAAGGCGCTGGCCATCACCGTCAACGGGCTTGCGAGGTAGAGCCTGCCCGGGCCTGAGCGGCCCTGGTAGTTGCGGTTAATCGCCGATATGGTGACCTGCTCAGCATCATCACTGATTCCCGGACCGGCGCCTATGCAGGCGCCGCAGCCCGGGTCGATGAGCTTGACACCAGCGCGCTCGAACATCTCGGTCCAACCATTGCGCGCTGACAGGTCCTTGACCGTCTTCGAGCCGAACTGGATGTAGCAGTCGACGTCCTCGGGTATGGTCAGGCCGGCCTCGAGGGCGGCCTCGGTCACCCGCGCGTAGTAAGCAAAATCATCGTCCTTTCCCGCAGTGCACGAGCCAGCGTAGGCGATGTCGATGCTTACCTCACCCAGCTCGTGGACGTAGGCGCCGTTGGTCGGGTCCGACGGGATTCCCTTGTCGGGGTCCCCGGGATGAGCTACCATCGGCATGATCTCAGAGAGGTCGATGGTGTGGACCCCGCCATCGTATCTCGCGCCCTCGTCAGGCATAATGAAGTCGGCACGGATATCCTCCTCGCTCACACCTGATCTGCGTCGCATCAGCCACTCGACTGTCGCGTCGTCAGGCTCGCATATCCCGGTCTTGGCGCTGCACTCGGTAGCCATGTTGCATAGAGTGGCTCGCTCGTCCATCGACAGGCCAGCCAGTCCCGGCCCGCCGAACTCCATGCTCCTGTCGAGGGTCTCGGAGTTCGCGGCGTACTTCCAGAGGATATGCAGGATGACGTCCTTCGCGGTGCATCCCGGGTCGAGAGTGCCCATCAGCTCGAAGCGTATGCTCTCGGGTACTTGTACGAAGGCGAATTGGTTGTGGATGAGGTTGGCGTACTCGGTTGAACCCACTCCGTAGGCCAAGGCGTTGGTGGCGCCGCCCATGCAAGTGTGCGAGTCAGTCGACTGGATGAAGTCACCAACATCGATGAACTCCTCCCGTGCGACCTGATGGCAGATGCCCGGGCTGATGCCGTCCTCGGCCGAGTAGTCGCGCACTCCAGTGCGCTTCTGAAACATCTCCTGCATGTCGCGCAGCGTCTGTATCTTCTCGGTGAACCTACCGTACTTGGGCACGCCGGTGGCGTACAAGAGGTGGTCTTCGAAAACCGCGTATTTCGATGGGTTTGGGATCTTGTAGTCATCACCATACTCCAACTTCAGGAACTCGTGAACCTGAGCTGTCGTGAACTCGTGGGAGTAGCCTCCGTCGACCTGAGCCAGCACCGCGTCGCCCGGCTTAACGTAGCGAGACGCTCCGTTCTGACTCAGCAACTTGCCCGCAATCATCTTCTCAACCATGGTCATCGGGCGAGCCCCCGTCGTCAATTCCGGAATTCGGAGCTCTCCCGCTTTGAGTTTCTTGGCGAAGGGGAAGATGCCTCCGTTCTCGATGATTAGCCTGGTCACAGGATCGTACTTCGAGGTGAACTCGTCCAGCGAGATGCTCTCTCCGTCCTGCAGGCGCTCAAGCATCGAGTAGTCGCCCATCAACTGGCCGAGGTTGATGTTGTTGCGCTCGTGGATGGGTGCGAAGGAGGCAGCGATGACGATCCTGACTCCCGACCAGCGTTCGCACTGGGCTGCCGTCTCGCGACTCGATCCAGTGCCCTTTCGATGCCCGGAGACGATGATCTCGAAGTCGCCGTCGAGCAAGGCCCGCGGCTCGAACACCCGCCTGCCCTCGTGTACCAAGCCAGCGTAGGCGTTCTCCGCGATTATCGCCGGTTCGTGGTCGAAGCAGACCCACGCCGGGGTCATCACATCGGTGTTGATGTCATCGAGAAAATCGCTGACATCGAGGTCCTCCATGCGCAGGTCCACGCCCTCGTAGAGTTGCTTGCGAATCAACTCGAGATCTTTGGTCAGGAAGAGCACCCTCTTGCCTGCCGTCAGCCCTATTCGCTCCGGGGGCCATTGCTCCGACAAGGTTACACCACCTTCCTCGATGCTAGCCAAGGTTGCCGTGTATTTCACCGTTCTCAATCGTTCGATTACAGTGTGCAGCCTCTCAGCACAACGGTAATGCTGGGTTTTCTTATACTGTCACTCTTAAATAAGATGGTCCGTCGGGATTCATTATCTTTGCTTGCAAAGGTGGAGTGAGGGAATGGCAGATTATCTGGTTGAAGACACTGTGAAGTGCAGTGAGTGCGGAAGTAGGAGCCTGAACAGAGATGAGACCAGGGGCGAGGTCGTATGCGAGGATTGCGGCCTCGTGCTGGAAGACAACGTGATCGACCAAGGCGCCGAGTGGCGTGTGTTCAGCCCCGAGCAGGGAGACCAGCGCGCGCGTACAGGCGCGCCGATGACGGTGATGCTGCACGACAAGGGACTGTCTACCGACATCGACTGGCAGAACAAGGACTACTCCGGCAAGGCCATCTCGAGCAGATATCGGAGCCAGTTCTACCGAATGAGGAAGTGGCAGAAGCGCTCGCGTGTCAGTAACGCGACCGAGCGAAACCTAGCCATGGCTCTGGCCGAGCTAGACCGCATGGCCAGCCGTCTTGACCTTCCCAAGTCGATTCGCGAGGCGGCTGCTGTGAATTACAAGAAGGCCGTCGAGGCGAGGCTCATCCGTGGGCGCTCGATCGAGGGAGTGGCCGCTGCCAGCCTCTACGCTGCTTGCAGGCAGTGCAACAACCCCAGAACCCTAGACGAGATCGGCGAGGCCAGCAGGACCGGACGCAAGGAGATCGGCCGGACCTACCGATTCATGGTCCGTGAACTCAAGATGAAGATCCCGCCGACCAAGCCCGAGGACTACATACCCCGATTCTGCTCCGGCCTCCACTTGGACGCCGAAGTCCAGTCGAAGGCATACGAGCTGATTGCGGCCGCGCAGGAGAAGGAACTCACGAGCGGGCGCGGCCCCACTGGAATCGCAGCCTCGATCATCTACATCGCGAGCGTGCTGTGCGGTAAGCGCAGGACCCAGCGCGAGGTCGCCGAGGTCGCAGGTGTGACCGAGGTCACGATTCGCAACCGATACAAGGAACTGATTCAGAACCTCAATATCGAACTCGAGATCTGAGCCCCGAATCAGGAGCATCCTGTGGTAGCGCCACAGGAGTTGCACCTCAGACAGGTCCCGTTCCTAGTCATCTGGCTGCTGCCGCACTCGGTGCAGATATCTCCAGTGAAGCCACGCTCCCGAGCGGCTTGGCGCACCCGCGCCTCGAGATCCTCCAGGGGAGCGACAGCGGCCTCCAGAGTCATCTGGAGATCGCGCTTCTCTCCTTGAGTGCGGCTGATGCCTTCTTCGGTGATGCCGGGCTTGCTAATCGACGTCTTGTCCAGATCCTCCTCAGTGACATGAGCTAGGTCATCCCGATTGAGATAGTGAATCCCCAGTTCCCTGAAGATGTAGTCGACGATGCTGGTCGACATCTTGACCCGACCGCTCCCTCCGGTGACCATCCCACTGGGCTCGAACTTCTGGAACGTGAACGACTTCACGAAGGCGTCCAGCGGCACCCCGTACTGCAGGCCGATGGATACGGCTATGGCGAACTGGTTGAGCATCGAGCGCCAAGCCGCACCCTCTTTCGAGGTGGTGATCATAATCTCGCCTAAGCGACCGTCATCGTATGTGCTTGATGTCAGGTACACGGTGTGCCCGCCGACCCGAGCCTTCAGGCCTCGCTGTTCCTTCACATTAGGCAGTGGTCTCCTACTGGTGATATAATCCTGAACGAAGGACTCGGCCAGCGGCTTGGCTTCCTGCTCTGGCACAGGCAGCACCCTGACGGTCTCCTCAACCATCTTCTCTACCATCTCTTCCTCTTCGCGCTCCTCTGCGTACTCGGCCGTGTCCACGAGTTGGTTCATCAGCGGCTGTGACAACTTGGAGCAGTCGCGGTATACGGCGCACGCCTTGTTCATCGTGGTGTGACTGAGGTTGTAGGCCTCTCTGATGTCATCCACGGTGGAGTCGGATGGCATGTTGATCGTCTTGGAGATAGCTCCTGAGATGAACGGTTGCGCCGCAGCCATCATCCTGACGTGAGCAGGCCAGTCGATCGACCTCTTGCCGTACTTGCCGCAGGGGGTGGCGCAGTCGAAGACCGCCAGATGTTCGTCCTTCAAACCGGGCGCGCCCTCTATCGTGCCGTAGCCGAAGATATGTTCGTCGGCTGCGTCTATCTCAGTCGTGGTGAAGCCAAGGTATCCGAGGGTATCGAAGAACGAGTCTTCGTACTGGGCCTTCGACATCCCGAGCGTCCCGGTGCAGAACTGCTCGCTGAGAATCGAAGGGGAGAAGGCGGAGCGGATGTCGAACACGTCGCTCATCTTCTTTTCAATCCCCCTAACCCGCGCGGCGGTGAAGCCGAGATCCTTCAGGCGTTCGGCGGAGAGAGTGGGGCAACCGCTCAAGCGACCGGTCCCCACGATGAACTCCTCGATCGCCTCGGTCTCGCTGTTTGAGTAGCCGAGCCGACGTAGGGCGTTCGAAACGCTTCTGTTGATGATCCTCAGAGAGCCGCCGCCGGCCAGAGTCTTGTACTGGACGAGGGAGAATGCCGGCTCCACGCCGGTGGTGTCCGCGCCCATAACGAGCCCGATGGTGCCGGTGGGCGCGATGACCGTGGTCTGCGCGTTGCGGTAACCATGCTCCTCGCCGACCCGGACGGCACGGTCCCAAGAGCTCCGGGCCGCATCGAGTAGATCCTTCGGACACTTCTTGGCATTGATTCCCATTGGAGGCACGGTGAGTCCCTCATATTCCTCCGCCGGTGCGTCGTAAGCGGCACGCCGGTGGTTGCGCATCACTCTCAGCATGTGCTTGGAGTTCCTCTCGTAGTCGGGGAACGCCCCTAGGATGGAAGCCATTTCGGCGCTCGTGGCATATGTCTCGCCGCACATGATGGAGGTGATGGCCCCGCAGATGGCGTAGGCCCGCTCGTCGTCGTAAGGGATTCCCATGTGCATCAGCAGCGAGCCGATGTTGCAGTAGCCGAGACCCAAGGTGCGGTAATCGTACGATTTGCGGGCTATTTCCTCCGAGGGGAACTGGGCCATCAGAACGCTGATCTCAAGGGTGGTCGTCCACAGTCGGACGCTGTGGCGGAAGTCTTCAATCTGGAAGGTCTGCGTGCCCAAGTCGTAGTAGTGGAGGAGGTTGATGCTGGCTAGGTTGCAGGCTGTGTCGTCGAGGAACATGTACTCCGAACACGGGTTCGAACCGTTGATCCGACCGCCTTCGGGACAGGTGTGCCACTCGTTGATGGTGGTGTCGAACTGGACTCCAGGGTCAGCGCATGCCCAAGCGGTGTAGGCGATTTTCTCCCACAGTCCCCCGGCATCCACGGTCTTACACGGCTTGGGCTCCCTGCCTCGCTTGGTGGCTTTGTCCAGCTCGGTCCGCCAGTACAGGTTCCAATCACCGCCGCCCCTTACCGCTTCCATGAACTCGTTGGGGACGCGGACCGAGTTGTTGCTGTTCTGACCGGAGACAGTCATGTAGGCCTCGCCCTGCCAGTCGGTGTCGAAGGACTCGAAGTCAACCCCTTTCCAACCCTGTCTAGCAAGATCGACGATCCTCTGTATGTGGGGGGGTGGGACATCATCCTTGATGGCACTGAGCATGGCTCTGCGAAGCCCGAGGTTAGCCCGCTGGTCGAATCTGCCTTCGTCGTCGCCATACTCCCAGATGGCGTCCATCAGGGCGTTGGCGTTCTTCTGCAGGATGCTGCTGCCGATTACGAGAGCGGAGACCTTCTCCTCCTCGCTGTGCTTCCAGTCGATGTACTCCTCGATATCCGGGTGATCGAGGTCCAGCGTGACCATTTTGGCAGCACGCCTCGTCGTCCCTCCCGACTTGATTGCTCCGGCGGCCCGATCTCCTATCTTAAGGAACGAGAGCAGCCCGCTCGAACTGCCGCCACCAGACAGGGGCTCGCCGGCACCGCGAACCCTAGAGAAGTTCGATCCGGTGCCTGACCCATACTTGAAGAGCAGGGCCTCGCGGCTCCACAGTCCCATGATGGAGTCGGAGCCGCCGACCAGTGAGTCCGATACCGACTGGATGAAGCAGGCGTGTGGCTGGGGGCGCTCGTAGGCATTAGCAGAGTACTCCAGCGCGTTGGTAGCCGGGTTCACGAAAGAGTGTCCTTGGGCCGGCCCCTCGATACCGTATGCCCAGTGCAGACCAGTGTTGAACCACTGGGGGCTGTTAGGTGCCGAACGCTGACTCGCAATCAGGTAGCACATCTCATCGAAGTAGGCGCGGGCGTCGGCCTCACTTGCGAAGTAGTCGTACTTCCAGCCCCAGTAGGTCCAGGTTCCTGCGAGGCGTCGGAAAAGTTGCCTCCCATCATTTTCTCCACATGTTCTATCGTCCACGTCAAGTGTCTGAAGCTTCTCATGATCCGGGACACTTCGCTGGAGCCAGACGGGCACACCGTCCTCCGGGACCTTCCGGAGGGCCTTGGGAACGCCGGCCTTGCGCAGGTACTTCTGGGCGCATACCTTCCCCGCAACCCCGGCAAAGCCGGGAGGCAACCTCACACCCTCGATGGCATCGGCCATCGAACCGTCCGGGTTCCTAATCTCCACATCCATCTCAATCCAGTCGAAGGCCTCGAACGGATTGTCCCCGGCCGTGGTGAAGCGACGCTCGATGACCATCCCGATCTCGGCTTCGCCGGTTTCGAGGTCACCACTGATCCTGGTCTCCATCATGCATCCTCTCCTTCGTGATTACCGGGTCGGTTAGGGCGTCCCTCGCGCAAGAGTCGCCCTTCCGAATGGGGGGTGTTTAATGATTGAGGAAGTGAACCCGTCGGAGGAAGACGATTACAGAAATTCTACTCGGGTTCCGCTGTTGGAGAATTCTTACATTATCGGAAATACGTCATGCTCTGATGTCGACTGACCAGTCCAGTGCAACTCCTGCACCAGTCATCATCGCACCGACGGAACAGTACTTCTCATGACTCTGCTCGATGAGTCGATTGACCAGTTTCTCCGGGACGTCTCCCTCGATGACATACTTCATACGGACAGCCGTGAAGACACGCGGATGCTCATCTGCTCGATCCGCCTCGAGCTCGACCCATGCGGAGCGCACGTTGTCCATCCTGTCCTTCAGGCCCGCAATCACGTCGATGAACGAGCAAGCACCATGTGAGATGAGCACCATCTGCATCGGGCCGGCGTGTGCTTCACTGTGTATACCGAAACTCTTGCCAGCGATCTCACCTACCATTTCCTCGCCCGTAATCCAATGCACTGTCCCTTGCATGCTCTCGCACAATCGTCTCAGACCATGAGGGTTGGCTTCATGAAGGGGGGGTTGGTCGGCGCGCTGAGAGACATGGCCGAGGGGACCCGAGTATCGATGGTGGAAGGCCACCTGAGCGTGCCCGACCATCCTGTCGTCCACTACATCGAGGGCGATGGCATCGGCGTCGACATCACACCGGTGATGATGGCTGTGGTCGATGCCGCGGTCGAGCGTGCATACGGCGGCCAGCGCGGCATCCACTGGAGCGAGGTGCTCGCCGGGCAGAAGGCGTTCGACGCCACTGGTGAGTGGCTGCCCGAGTCCACCAAGCAGGCGATGCGTCAGGGACTAGTCTCGATCAAGGGGCCGCTGACCACCCCAGTGGGTGGTGGCATCCGCAGCCTCAATGTCGCCCTACGCCAGCAACTCGATCTCTATGCCTGCGTGCGTCCCATTCGCTGGTACGCAGGTACCCCGAGCCCGGTCAAGGACCCAGGAGCAGTGGACATGATCATCTTCAGGGAGAACAGCGAGGACGTCTACGCAGGGATCGAGTGGGAGGCCGGCAGCGACGAGGCGCGCAAGCTCATCGACTTCCTGCAGAACGAGATGGGCGTCACCAAGATTCGATTTCCCGAGACTAGCGGCATCGGCATCAAGCCGGTGAGCCAGCAGGGAACGGCTCGTATCGTCCGCGCGGCTATCAACCATGCAATCGAGAACGACAAGGACAGCGTGACGCTGGTCCACAAGGGCAACATCATGAAGTTCACAGAGGGTGGTTTCCGCGACTGGGGCTACCAGCTCGCCAAGGACGAGTTCGGAGCCACCGAACTCGACGGCGGGCCCTGGTGTACCCTGACCAACCCAAGGACCGGCGCTGAGATTGTCATCAAGGATGTCATTGCTGATGCAATGTTACAACAAGTGCTGACCCGACCAGCCGAATACAGTGTTCTGACAACGATGAATCTCAATGGGGACTACATCTCCGACGCTCTGGCTGCCCAGGTCGGCGGCATCGGCATCGCTCCGGGTGCCAACATCAACTACGACACCGGTGTGGCAATCTTCGAGGCGACCCATGGTACGGCACCGAAGTACGCCGGCCAGGACAAGGTCAACCCCGGAAGCCTGATTCTCTCGGCCGAGATGATGCTGCGCTACATGGGCTGGGCGGAGGCTGCCAATCTCATCATCAGGGGTATGGAGGGCGCCATCGGTGCCGCCACCGTGACCTACGACTTCGAACGCCAGATGGACGGTGCGACCCTGCTCAAGTGCAGTGAGTTCGGTGCCGCCATCATCGCACATATGTGAGTTGACCCCATGGATTTCACTTCTCTCAACCTCTGTCAGCCCCTGCTGGATGCCCTCGACGAGATTGGTTACGTCTCGCCGACGCCGATTCAAGCCCAGGCCATCCCCTACCTCATTGAAGGCCGCGACATAATCGGTTGCGCCCAGACGGGCACAGGGAAGACCGCCGCATTCGCCCTACCAATCCTCGATGCGATGGCCAAAGATCCGTGGGTGGGCTCACGCCGCATCCGCGCTCTGATGCTGTGTCCAACACGCGAGCTTGCAACCCAGATTCACGACAATATCGAGCAATATGCTCGACACCTCGACATCCGTTCGATGGCTATGTTTGGCGGAGTATCGCAGCGCCCTCAGGAGAATATTCTGCGCCGCGGCGTTGACATCTTGGTCGCCACCCCCGGTCGCTTGCTTGACCTCATCTCACAGGGATACGTTGACCTGTCCTACGTGCAGTTCCTCGTTCTCGATGAGGCGGATCGCATGCTCGACATGGGTTTCATCCGAGACATCCGTAAAATTCTAGCACAAATTCCAAAGAACCGCCAGAGTCTGCTATTCAGTGCCACCATACCGCGCTCGATTGTCGATTTGTCCCGTGATATGCTCTATGATCCGGTAAGCGTCTCCATCACACCCGAATCAGCCACCGTAGAGGCCATCGAACAATCTCTTATGTTCGTCATGAGGAGCGACAAGCGTGGCCTCTTGACTTACATTATCGAGGAGAAGCGACCCGATAAGGTGCTTGTGTTCAGCCGCACCAAGCACGGTTGCAATCGCATCGTCAGACAACTTGGACAAGACGGTATCGAAGCCCTCCCAATCCACGGCAACAAGAGTCAGGGCGCGCGTGAGAATGCCCTCCGCCGATTCCGCAATGGTACCCTCCAGGTACTAGTCGCCACCGACGTGGCGAGCCGCGGCATCGATGTCTCCGACATCAGTCACGTCATCAATCTGGATCTGCCTAACGAGCCCGAGGTCTATGTGCACCGCATCGGACGTACGGGACGTGCAGGCCAAGCGGGCATCACCATTGCTTTCTGTGATGAGAACGAAGGCGAGTATCTGCGCGCCATCGAGAAGATGATTCGTCAGGACATCCCAGTCGATGAGGATCACCCTTTCCACTCCGAGAAGGCTCGGTCGCGCAAGGGCAACAAGGCGCCCAAGAAGCAGCAGAATCGGGGCCGCGGCCGTCACCAGCCTCGCAATGGCAAATCCGACGGCAAGCGCTCGAATGGCAAATCAAATCACCAGTCCAATGGTGGGCGCAACGGCCGGCGTTCAGGTCGCGGCCGAAGCCGCAAGCAACGCAAGCAAGGCAAGCAACGCAAGCACCGGACCCGTTACTGAGTTAGCACGTACGCAGCTACTACTACGACAGCAGCAATTACGGCGTACTTGATCATGTCCGCACTGCCCTCGCCCGAGCCTGAGCTCACACGGAGAACACTGTCATTGGGTCGGACCCTCTCAGGGACCTTGATTCCGATATCATCTCCGGCTCCGGCCGAAGTAACTTGTTCCCTTTCTATCTCTATCGAATCTACCACAATCTCGAAGTCCGTGGTCGCTCCGACGAACCTGATCCTATCCCCAACGGAGAGGTCTGCGGTAAGCTCCAGCGCGGCGACCCCGACCTTTCGGAAATAACGGTCGACCCGGCCTACTTCTTCGTCTGACACATTTTCACCTCGTCGACCGAGCAGGGCAATTGGTCATCAAGTTACGGATTCACGGAAATTGGGTATTATTGAGGGAATCTCCCCGGTGATAATCGCACTCTCTGACTCTCGCAATAGCGTTCAAACACTGTTTTTCTCTCTCCTTGAAGTTTAATTATAGCACTGATTAGGCGGGCTATGCCCGCCGTAATCGTCGGATACGCGCGTTCACCCTTCACACCCGCTAGAAGGGGCGCCCTCGCTCGAACGAGGCCCGATGACATCGCAGCAGCAGTCGTGAACCAACTCATCTCGGATGTCGGGGTCGATCCCTCTCTGGTCGAGGACCTCATCGTCGGGTGCGCCTTCCCAGAGGGCGAGCAAGGATACAACCTGGCTCGGGTCATCACCTTCCTTACCGACCTGCCTGAGACTGTGCCCGGAGTGACAATCAATCGTTTCTGCGGCTCGTCGATGCAGTCGATTCACGATGCCGCAGCCCGCATCGCCGCAGGTCAGGGTCACGCCTTCATCGCTGGGGGTGTCGAGTCTATGTCGCGAATCCCGATGACCGGGTTCAATCCGCTTCCCAACCCCACGCTAGACGAGGAGGCAATGACGTCGATGGGCACCACTGCCGAGAATCTCTCCAACATGCACGGCATCGATCGCGAGGCCCAAGAGGCATTCGCTGTTGAGAGCCAGGCGAGAGCCGCCGCCGCTCGTGAGTCCGGTGCGTTTGCTGACGAGATCGTCCCAATCGAGACCAGTGATGGGATTGTGGACACCGATGGCTGCATCCGAGCCGGGACCGACGCAGAGACGCTAGCAGGACTGCGCCCTGCGTTCGATGCCAATGGGACGGTCACCGCCGGAACCTCGTCTCCGCTGACTGACGGGGCTGCATTCGTCTTCGTCTGCTCCGAGGAGTTCGCAGCAGAGCACGGGCTCGCCCCCATGGCCCGAATCAAGAGCGCCGCCGTCTCCGGATGCGCGCCCGAGATCATGGGCATCGGACCCGTGCAGGCGACGAGGAAAGCCCTAGAGCGGGCCGGTCTGACTCTGGACGACATCGACCTCATCGAACTCAACGAGGCCTTCGCCGCGCAGTCGCTGGCGGTGATAGGAGAGCTTGGCCTGGACAGGGACAAGGTCAACATCGAGGGCGGCGCCATCGCACTCGGCCATCCCCTAGGCGCCAGCGGAGCGAGGATTACCGGCAAGGCGGCTCAACTGATGCAGAAGAACGGGGCCGAGCTCGCTCTGGCCACTCTGTGCGTGGGAGGCGGGATGGGCATGGCCACCGTGCTCGAGAGGGTCTAGGTGGTAACTTGTCGAGCCCCATACAACGAGTCGCCGTCATCGGCAGCGGCGTGATGGGTGCCGGGATAGCCGCCCATTGTGCCAACGCCGGCTGCGACGTACTTCTCCTCGACATCGTCCCGGACGGCGCAGAGGACCGCAGTGTAATCGCCAAGGGCGCGATTCAGCAGATGCTCAAGTCGAACCCCGAGATGCTGATGCACAAGCGAAACGTCAAGCGCATCAGCGCCGGGAATATCGAAGACGACCTGTTAAGGTTGGGTGATTTCGACTGGGTGGTCGAGGTGATTATCGAGAACCTCGACATCAAGCGCAGCCTCTACGCTAAACTCGCAGAGCATATCGGACCAGATACGATCGTATCGTCCAACACATCCACTCTGCCAAGGTCAGAATTGGTCGAAGGAATGCCAAAAGAGATGGCCTCTCGCTTCCTCATCACTCACTTCTTCAACCCCCCTCGATACCTGCCCCTGCTCGAGGTCGTCACAGCCGCTGAGGTAGACGAGTCAGCGACCGAGCGATTCAGCTCGTTCGCCGACGAGCGACTCGGCAAGAGAGTGATAATGTGCAACGACGAACCTGGCTTCATTGCCAACAGGCTCGGCGTCTATTTCATCCAAAGGGCGTTCAAGGCGACGATCGACCACGGCTTCACCGTCGAGCAGGCAGACGCCATGCTGGGGCGGCCCATCGGGGTCCCCAAGACCGCGGTGTTCGGTCTGATCGACTTGGTCGGCGTAGACCTGTCCGGCCACGTGATAGAGAGCCTGCTCTCGCACCTCCCCCCGGATGACCCGTTCCACGACATCGTGGGTACTGGGGAAGACATCATTCAGGCAATGATCGCGGACGGATACACCGGCCGCAAGGGCAAGGGCGGCTTCTACCGTCTCAACAAGGAGGGCGGCAAGCGCGTCAAGGAGGCTCGAAGCCTAACCACAGGCGAGTACTCCCCGGCCGACCGCAAGGCCGCGTTTCCCTCTGCCAAGATGGGCAAGCAGGGACTGGGCCCGCTGATGGACTACCCCGATGAGGGAGCCGCTTTCGTAACCGAAATCCTGCTCGACACGCTGTCCTACGCGGCGCACCTCGTGCCCGATGTCAGCGACGACGTCTATTCGATAGACAGCGCGATGAAGGTTGGCTACAACTGGAAGCGAGGCCCCTTCGAGATGATAGATTCGATTGGTGCTAGCAACTTTGTCGAGAGACTCAAGACAAGCGGACGCAGCGTGCCCGGCTTCCTCAAGACTGCCGCAGGCAATGGAGGCTTCTACTCGGTCGCGGACGGGGAGATCCAGCGACTCACCCCCGACGGCTCCATGGTCGCCGTCGAAAGGCCCGAATCCACTCTCACCGTGGCCGACCTCAAGCGCCGGGGCAAGGCGCTCAAGCGCAATGGCTCGGCAAGCATCTGGGACATGGGCGACGGAATCATGCTCGTCGAGTATCACTCAAAGATGAACGCAATGGACCCGATGAACATGGAGATGCTCGTCAACGCAGTCGACCTCGCTGAGTCCGAAGGCTGGGAAGGGATAGTCATCGGCAACGACGCGCCCAACTTCTGCGCCGGAGCGAATCTCGGCTTGGTTCTATTCGCGGTTAATCTCGCGGCATGGAAGGACGTCGAGGACTTCATCGCCGCCGGACAGGACACCTATCAGGCTCTCAAGTACTGCGAGGTCCCCGTGGTCGCAGCTTCAGCTGGACTGTGCTTAGGCGGTGGTGCCGAGGTGCTCATGCATTGCGATGCTGTTGTTGCCCATGGCGAATCTTACGTCGGACTCGTCGAGGTCGGGGTCGGCATCGTCCCGGCCTGGGGCGGCTGCAAGGAGCTGATGGGTCGCCTGCGCGATTTCGGCCTCGTCGAGGAGGGGCCCATGCCACCTGTGATGAAGGCGTTCGAGTATATCGGCACAGCTCAGGTCGCGAAGTCAGCAGAACAAGCGCGTGACATGGGTTTCATCGCACCTGACGACCGCATCACGATGAATCGCGACCGCCTGCTCGCAGACGCCAAGGCCCGCGCGCTCGAACTCTCTGAGGATTACAAGCCTCCCGAGCCGCGAACCTACATTTTGCCCGGGCCATCGGGGAAGGCAGCACTAGATCTCGCGGTCAGAGATTTGGCTCTGTCTGGCCAGGCCACCGCTCACGATGTGGTAGTGACTGGCGAACTCGCTTGGGTTCTCTCAGGGGGCGAAACCGACTTGATCGAGTCTGTTGACGAAGACTACATCCTCGCCATGGAGAGGGAAGCGATAGGCAGACTCGGCCGGCTCGAGGCCTCGCTTGATCGCATGGAGCACATGCTAGAGACCGGCAAGCCATTGAGGAACTGAAGTGATTGAATGGTAGTGTGGGATGCCCCGATACGCGATTACGAGTTCCTCTTCAACGAGGTGTTCGACTCCATCGAGACCGTGCAGCGCCTCGGCTACGACGACTTCGACGCAGACTACCTGAGCATGCTCATGGAGGGCTGGGCCGAGCACGCCAAGGAGGTATGGCTGCCCATCAACGCCCTCGGTGACCACCGTGGGCTGAAGTTCGAGGATGGCAGGATCACCATGCCCCAAGAGTTCCGTGACGCATACCGCAAGGGCATCGACGAGGGCTGGCTTTCGACCTCATGCAGGCCAGAGCACGGCGGTATGGGCGTGCCGATATTCTTCCAAGCGGTGACTTGGGCCGAGTTCGGAACCTCTACCTGCATGGCGCTCAGCGTCCTCCCGGCGCTGTCCATAGGCGTTTACGAAGTCCTCAGGGCGAACGGCAGGCAGGACCTCATCGATTACTTCGCGACCAACCTCGCCTCGGGCGAGTGGGCCGGCACGATGTGCCTGACCGAGCCGCACGCGGGCACCGATCTCGGCATCATCACCACCAAGGCTACTCCTCAGGACGACGGCACCTACCGCGTCTCTGGCACTAAGATATTCATCACCTACGGTGAGCATGACATGGCGGAAAACATCGTACATCTCGTCCTCGCCAAGGCACCGGACGCCCCCGAGGGGTCAAGGGGCATCTCACTTTTCCTCGTCCCGAAGCATCTCCCGAAGGAGTGGGAGTCAGGCGGCATGGGGGGAATTTCCCACGATCTCTCTGGCGAGCTCAATGGAATCACCTGTTCCGGGAGCGAGGGGAAGATGGGGCTCCACGCTTCGCCTACCTGTGTCATGAACTTCGACGACAGCGTCGGCTGGCTCGTCGGCCCGCTGCACGGTGGTATGCCGTTGATGTTCCAGATGATGAATCGCGAGAGGGTCGCTACTGGAATGATGGGTCTAGGACTCGCTGAGATAGCCTACCAGAACGCGCTCGCGTGGGCGCGCGAGCGCCGTCAGGGCCGCGACATCAAGGGCATCCGCGAGCCGAACGAACGCGCAGACAACATCCTCGTCCACCCCGATGTCCGCCGAATGCTGCTCGAGGCCAAGGTCAACAACGAGGGCTGCAGAGCTCTGGCATCTTGGACCGGTCTGCTGCTCGACCAGATGCACAGCGACGACCCCGAAGAGGCCGAGCGGGCCACTGCCCTAGTCGCTCTTTTCACACCTATCGTCAAGGCGCACTTCACCGATTTGGGCTGCGAGACCACCAGTACGTGCATGCAGGTCATGGGCGGTGCTGGATATATCACCGAGTTCGGCGTTGAGCAGTTCTACCGCGATGTGCGCATCTCGAAGATATGGGAGGGCACTAACGGAATCCAAGCACTCGATTTGGCCGGGCGCAAAATCACCCAGAACATGGGGAAGAACCTCCGTCACCTGATGTGGCCACTGACAGAGTTCATCGAGGAGAACCGCGAGATTCCCGAGATGTCTGAGTTCAACAAACCCCTCCATCAGGGAGTGCGAGGACTCCAGCAGATCACACTCCTGATGATTGCCGAGGGCATGGCAAACCCTCACTTCCTCGCAGCCGGCGCCACCGACTACTGCCGCTACTTCGGCAACATCCTGCTCGGCTACATGTGGGCGAGGATGGCTAGGATCTCCCTCGAGAAGAAGGGCGAGCCGTTCTACGACGCGAAACTGGCCAGCGCTCGCTTCTTCTTCACGCGGATATTCCCTGAGACCATCGGTCTCGCAGCCAAGATCCAGTCCGGTCCTAAGCCGCTCATGGACTACCCAGCGGAGTTGTTCTGATGTCTGACGGCAAAGCGGGACGCAGCCTGAGGATGCGCTTCAAGCGCGCCACCAAACGCGCTTGGGAACTCCCGACCAGACCGTCGAACGAGAAGTTACTCGAGATGTACGCGCTGTACAAGCAGGCGACTGAGGGAGACTGCGAGGGCAGGGCGCGGGGGGGACTGAGGGACCGTGCCAAGTGGAAGGCTTGGAAGGGCGTTGCCGGAACTTCCGAGGCCGATGCCATGGAGCGATACTGCGAAATCGTCGACTCACTGATGGTGTAGTCCCATGCCGATAGACGAGACCAAACTGGTCGCTGAGTACCGAGTTCTTCTGGGTGCAGTCAAGTTCCGCCTTTTCTCGGCTCTCTCCATGCCCACTGCTAGGTTCGCAGGACTTCGTATGGATCGCATCGACGATGAGGTCTGCGTGACCTCTATTCCCGGTGGATGGCGCTCCCAGAACCCGTTCAAGACGATGTACTGGGCCGTACAGGGCATGGGCGCAGAACTCGCAACAGGCGCAGCACCGTTCGCCATGTCGCGCGCCATGCCCGAAAAACTGCGCATGTTCGTAATCGACTGCAAGGGCACGTTCACCAAGCGCGCCAAGGGGCGCATCACCTTCACCTGCGACGGAGTCGCAGCCGCCCGCCAAGCCATCGAACAGAGCATGGCCACCGGCGAAGCGATTGATTGCGAACTCAGATCGGTTGGGAAGGATGCATCGGGCGACATCGTCTCCGAATGGGTATTCAAGTGGAATTTCCGAGTGCTGGATGGCGGGTGAGTGGTTGGTAAGCACGAGGTTCACCGAGGACGCAGGGGTCGAGTACCCGATCATCTGTGGCGCGATGTACCCGTGCTCGAACCCGGAGTTAGTGGCCGCAGCAGCCGAGGGCGGCGGCCTCGCTATCATGCAACCAGTCTCCATGACCTACGTGCATGGTCATGACCTCAGGGAAGGCATCCGTTTCATGCGCACGCTCACAGACAAGCCGATCGGCTTCAACGCCCTCATCGAGAAAGGCTCCAAGAAGTACTTCGAGAAGATGTCTGGCTGGATTGACATCGCCCTCGAGGAAGACATCCGTTTTTTCGTGACTTCTTTGGGCAAACCAGACTGGGTCTGCGACAAGGTCCACGCATTCGGAGGAGTGGTCTACCATGATGTCACCACCCGCAAATGGGCCGAGAAGGGCAAGGATTGCGGGGTCGATGGCCTGATTTGTGTTAACAACCGTGCCGGTGGGCACCTCGGCCCATCGACGCCGGAGGAGATGTACGAGGAGTTGTCCGACATGGGACTGCCTTTGATATGCGCCGGTGGAGTTGGTAGCGAGGCAGAACTCAACAGAGCGCTGGAGATCGGCTACGACGGCGTGCAGATGGGAACGAGGTTCATCGCCACCACAGAGTGCAACACACCTGAGGACTACAAGGACGCCATCGTAGGTGCAGGAGAGGAGGACATCACTTGGACCAATAGGCTGACTGGAGTGCCGATTTCGGTAATCAAGTCGCCCGGCTTCAAGCAGGAGAACTCATGGCTGATGCGCAAACTCCTCAGTAGCAGATACAAGCACACGGCCCGAATGATGCTGAACGCGAACTCGTTCATCCGCCTGAAGTACCTCTCGAGGAGCAAGAGCAAGAACACGGCGAAGAAGAAGAAGTTCTACTCCGCGGGCAAGAGCGTCGAGACGGTGCGTAGCATCGAGTCGGCCACCGTAATCATGCGCCGCCTAGGCGAGTCCCTGGACTCCAACCCGAAACTTGCGGAGGAGTGGTAGTCAGAGGACGCGGCTGTTTAGCTGCTGGGCATCACCCACCACGCCGAACCCGTACTCCTCCTCGAGCGCGCGAGAGACCAGCCTGAAGTCGGAGTCGCGTGTGGCAACTAAGATGCTGCCGACGTCGTTGATGCTGGTCGAAGCGAGAAGTGCGGCATCGCACATGATGTCCCGATCCCCTCTTTCCGGGTAGATCTCCTCTCCGCCGATGGACGTCCTCTGCGGTGCTTTGCCACCTCTCCTCTTCTGCTCGTCGACCAGTTGGAAGACCTCACGGTGCCTGACGAGGAACTCGTCCAGCCCGACGTCGGTCTTGTTCCCCTCCGAGCCGGAGTGCTGCCAGTCACCGAAGGCCGTGCAAATCGCCTGCACCCTCTCCTCGAGGAACTCGGCAGTGATTTTCTCACCCCACATGCCCTTGTCGATGTACACGTCATCGAACAGTCCCAAGACGGAGTCCGGGCTCTTCGCCCGATGCAGGAACTCGCCCTTGGCGGCAGGCGGTATGTGAAGATGAACACGACCTTCCCCTCTCCTGCGTCTCAGCATCCAGTGGAAGGCCCTCTCCACCGTCCAGTCCAGACTTCCTAGGCTATCCACTGATATCTCCATCAGCAGGTCGTCTTTCAGCGCCCCGATCAGAATGTTGGTATCGACCAGTATCAGCGGTCTGAGGGACAGGTTCCTCAGCGTCCTCCTGTCCTTGACCGGTATGGTTCCGCTGTGGCTTCCGAAGAGAGCTCGTTGGGTCCTCTTCAGAGTATTCTTCTGCTTGGCATTGAGACTGCCAGATTCGATGGCCTTCTCTAACATCCAGAGTCCACGAAGCGGGTCATCCTCTGTGACTTCCATGCAGATGAGTGTGATTTCCCGAGTGTCCTTCTCCCCCCTCATCTCAATCAGGAACCTCCTCTCCAAATCGGATTGACGACTAGTCTCGGAGCTCCTCAGCTCCTGAAGAGCGGCCCTGACTCTTCCTTGGAACGGGTCCATGGGGAGGCCATGCTCGTCGGGATACCTCTGCAGGGTCTCCAGAGCCTCGAGGCGCCTCGCCTTGACTCCGTTCCCAGCGCCGTTCCTCGTACGCTCCTCCTCTCGAGCGGCGAACTCTATCAGGCGACTGCTGGCAGCCTCCTTCTTGCCTTCTTCGTGGTCCCTGCAGATTCTGAGGTAGAGTTTGAATCGGTTCGTGACGGAGCTTGAGAGAACAGGATGGCCATCGATTAGGGCCACCGCTTCCCTCCACCCCGCGGCGTGAGCGAACTCGATGAGCGACTTGCGCAGTATCAGAGCCGAGCGCTCAAAGTCCAAGCGTAGTTTCATCGCAGCATCTTTGTAGGCCCGGGCCGCGTTCATACGATCGTCGTTGCCTCGCAGGATGGCGGCCCTGACTATCTGAAACTCCGCCCCTGACCTGTCGTGGTTGCTATACCACTTCTCCAGAGGCCCGACTCCTACATTGTGCTCGATAACCAGATTGGTCGCGCCACCGATGATGCGCATCGACGAGTCTTTGCGACCACAGAGACGACCCAAGGACTCAGCCGCGCTCTCCTCGCGCTCCCCAACTCCACTCTGCAGGTCCATCGCAGCGCGGTTCAGTAGCAGCGCATCGATGAGAGCGTCGAACAGCCTACTCTCCAGACGGGTGAGTTCGGCGATTTCGATGGAATGTCTCAGATCCTCTATTCTAGCCTCTCTGACGACCCCGTCACCTTCGGGAGACAGGGCCCGCCTGACCTCGTTGAGAGCCCTGAGTCCGTCCGAGTCGAGTTTCTTATGCACCGATTCGATGTCTTGCGGGATTCCGTCTAGCAGGGAGATCAGGGCGATAGAGGCATCCGAGAGGATTCCGTCGTCGACGGAGCCCTCGATCGACATCAGCGCTGACTTTCGCAGCGCTGACAGATCATCCTTGGAGCCGATGGCGTCCTTCCCACTTATCAGGTGCCAAGCCAGCAGGACCCGATGAGGGTAAGCACGAGCGAGTGACGGGTCTTCCTTGAGAACGCCAACCAGACCACCGATGTCAGCCGCACTAGTGAACATGTTGAGTATCTCGTCGGTGTGCCTGATGGAGTCCATTTCGGAGAGCCTCCTAGCGGCCTGCAGTCTGATTCGAATTGGGACGCCATCATGCCTCATCACGAGGAGGGCTCCATCCCCGTCCATGGTGGTCACCGCCTCGGTGACGGAATCCCCGAGAGCCTCCGAGTCTACCGTCGCGAGGATGTCCAAAGCCGTGGAGACTTGCAAGGACCCCTCGATGCCAAGCTTCTCGATGTGCTGAAGCGCTTCGCTGGCCTTGCCTTCTGAAACCAGGCTCGAGGCGAGGCTCCACTTCAGCGCTTCCGGTATCACCTCACCCACTTCGGCGAGGACCGCGGATCCTGCGAGCAGGTCTTGCACCGATAACTCGGCTCCAGAGTCTTCGACGCGCCGCCAGGCTGCGACTCTGAGTGCCCTAGACAAGCTACCGTCCCCGCTTCGCTTGGCGCAGGCCTCCCAGTCAGAGAGGTCCCCAGAGCGGATTCTGATTAGCATGGAGTGCCTGCCGGACAGTTCTCCCAATGCGCCGCCCTCCAGTACGTCAAAAACTCCTAGAGCTTCGTCGCTCGAGGCGGATGCTAGCAGGATTCCCTCCAGAAGAGCCCCCTCCTCCCGGAGTCCCCTCAGCGATGGTAGCATAGAGCTGAGCCATCGATCAGGCCTCACTCGACCCCCCGAGAGGTCGCGTTTGATGCTCTGCAGGACCGAAGCTTGCTCGGAACTGGTCTTGAACGGCAAATCCAACGAGAGCCACATCTTGAGCTCATTGTGGTCAAGCGGGTCGAAGCGGGCCGCTTGGACCCAGTCCGTGGAGTCGACGACGACGACTTCTGGCTCGACTACTGGGAAGCGCCCCATCTCTGCAAGTAGAGGCGCCTCTCTGGCCAACCGCTCCCATACAGGGTGGATACCCTGCTCGCATTCTGATCGGAGAGAGACCATTTCACCATCCCACGATGAATCCCACGACGCGCCCATCCGCTGCTTCTGAGCTGCCAGCACAGCGAGTTTGTATGCGGGCGGCTCGCTTGAGCACAGGGCCTCGGCGGGGGTTGCTAATCGGTCCTCCATGCTCCTGATCTTCCCCCTGCCGCCGCGTCGGCCGAGCCTAGGGCGGCGTCTGCTTGTCGCACCGCTAGGACCAGAGGGAACCTCGATACCAATCGCCTCGGGCGCCGCCTTGGTCGCGGCTAGGAAGGCCAACGCCTTCCATTCGAGTGGCAGCAGGGACCAAACCCGAGAATCCCGCACCTCCTTCCGGCGCCTGCCGAAATCGTCACCGGCTCTCTGAAGGAACTCGAGACACTCGTGAAGATAATCCTCCATCGGACCCCTCGGTAGGTCGGGTCCATGCACTTCCATACATCAACACATCGCCTTGCTCTGCAAGGCGCGGGGGGCGAGAACTCAAGGCTTCACAGCCGCAGCACCGGCTGTGGAAATCGCTCGCACGGCCGTGATGCTGCTACACCCGATTGCAGCGCTGACACTGATATGGCTGTTTGCCAAGCAGCGCCGCTGGAGGAAGGAGGGACGTTTGCTGAAGGGGGCGGAGAGGTCCGCTGCACTGGAGTCACACCAAGTCACTGGTGACCGGATGATGGCAGCTGTCTTGGGGGTGATAGCACTGGCATTCACTGCGCAGTTAGCCAGAGCCCAGTTCGACGGCGTCGATGCCACCGCCTACCTCGTTCCGGGGCACTTCCACGGCTGGGCGGGGTTGCTCGGCCTCGCCCTGATGCTGAACCTCTGGAGAATGGGACGCAAGACCCGTAACCAGAAGGCCGAGGGTCAGTCGTTCGCACGCAGCAAGGAGATGCACGGTAAAATCAGCGATCTGATGATGACACTGGTCTTCATCCACGCTTTCTTGGGCTTCCTCTACCTACTCGCGATCCTTTGATCAACGCTCCGCCCACATCTCGAGCCAGACCTCCAGATTCGCCTCGATGTCCCCGTGCTCCACCGGCCGCTCCACGCTGCCGCCTTCCTCCAGCGCCCGAATCCTGCAGCCACATGCATTGGCGTGTCCTCCGCCGTCGAGGTCGAACCTCGTGGCGAGCCTCGTCAGGTCGTATATCCCGCCGGAGGTGTGCAGGAATGAGTTGGTGTAGAACGATGCCGAGACAGGGTATCGACCCTCTTCTCCGAAGGAAGCACCGACATCTCCGTGGACCACTATGCAGGCATCGCAGTCGTCGCCGACGAGCGCAGTCACATGATAGCCGTTGGAGCGAACATCCCGGTTCTCCAACCTGACGATTGCTAGACGGTCCACGACATAGGTGTTCTCGGCGATGACCGAATCCAACTCGGCCTGCTTCGCCCGCCTTTTCTCAAGTGCGGGCTCAACGACTGTATCACTCAGTATCTCATCGACTGAAACGCCGTGCTGCAAGGCTTCGAGTATGTGATTTGCAATACCCGACTCGATATCAATTACCCGTCCCAGCCAGATTACCGGGTGGTCGGAGAGGAACTCCTCGCGGTTGATCCCGCCTCCGTCCAGTTTGTCCACCCAGACCAGCATATCCTCGAGGTCACCGAGGTCCACTTCTCCCTCAAGCAGGTCGTACGCGATGCGAGCCGCTGACGGGGTCTCCCTCCAAATGATGACGACACCATGGTCATCGCCCTCACTTGGAGCATTGGACTGGTGGTGATCGATGCTCAGACCGCAATCGGGGTGTCGGGGCAAATCGCAGATTGCGGTGTGCCTGTCGATTTGCCCGTCTAGCAGCCCGGCTCGCAATTCACCTGGGTGGCCGAAGACCACCTCGGCCTCAGGCCACCAGCGCCTCAGTATCGCTGCGGTGACGACTCCGTCGAGGTCGCTGTCAGTGACTATCCTGCGAATATCCAGTGCCAGCGCTTCGCGCTCCATCTCCGCACCAGCCCTAGCCACCCCCCCATTGTGCTTTCGCAGTCGAATGCGGCGAACTCATCAGGATCCGATGGGCGCCCTAGTGGCAATTGAGATATGCATGGCCCCTTTGCGAATCCCATGGAGACTTCGTGCGGCTTCGTCCTCGTCAACTACGACAGCGTCCTTCTACTGCAATATCCACAAGGCCACTGGAGCTTCCCGAAGGGGCACGTCGAGGCCGGTGAGACCAACCATCACATCACGGCCTCGCGCGAGCTCGCCGAGGAGACTGGCATTAACGGGGTGGCGATTGACGACTCGTGGGGGTCGCGCACTCACTACACCTTCCGGAGGAAGGGCAGGGAGATTCCCAAGCAGGTCTACTGGTACCTCGCTGAGACGAATGAGTTGGATGTCACCCTCTCCAAGGAGCACACCAACTACCTGTGGCTGGACTTCGAAGGGGCCGAGGCCCAACTGACCTTCGACCAGGAGAAGGACCTCCTGCGCTCGGCGAGGGACCACCTGAGGTCAGTCGGAAGGTCGATTTGATCACTCCTCGCGCTTGCCCAGAGGGGTCCATAGGACCTCTTCCTCCCCTGTGTGGGAGGAAATCCAGCGCCCGAGGACGAACATCCAGTCCGAGAGCCTGTTGAGATAGGAAACGACCTCTGCCCGTATCGCCTCATCTCCGTCCATCTCACGCATCGAACAGGCGTGCCGCTCGGCTCGGCGTGCCACTGTGCGGGCCACGTGGAGAGTCGCTACCGGCGGGGATCCTGTGGGCATGATGAATGACTCCAATGGCTCGAGATTCTCCAGCCAAATATCCATCTCTGCGACCAGCCTGTCGCATGCGTCAGAGCCGATGAGAACCATCTGCTCAGGCAGCCTGCCAGGCGTGCAGGAGCACTCCCCACCGATGTCGAAGAGCTCCTGCTGGACCCCGCCCATCGCTTCATCCGCGGCGTTGCGGACCTCGAGCGAGATGCTTGGCATCCGGTTGAGCTCCATTCTGACGACGCCGATTTGCGAGTTGACCTCGTCAATGGTCCCAAAGAGCCTCACTCGGGGATGCTCCTTGCCGACCTTGGTCCCATCGAGCAGACGGGTCTGGCCCGTGTCGCCGGCTCCGGTGTGGACCTTGGTTATTCTAACCATGCTGATTCTCCGATTAGGTTCGGTGCTATCAATCGTCCCGAAGTGAGGTCGGCTTCGTTTGACCCAGCGCCTTTTCCATGGCACCGATCCACGCTTCGTCGACGGATTCCCAGCCGCCTGCCTTCTCCAGTTCGAGAATGTGCTCGCGCTCCTCCTCCTGGTTGCCCGCATGGCGGTGAATCAGTGCGAGAGCGGCGTGGCTCATCGCGTTGATCCAGGGATTCTCCATGTCCCACGAACGCTCGAAGTGCGAGATGGCTCCATTCGGGCCGTGAATCAGGCCACGCCGAACTTGTCTAAGACCCGATTTCGACCATGAGATGGCTTGGACACCGACCACGAGGCCTCTGAAAACCAAGTAGATCTCCAACAGGACCAGGATCGAGGCCACAGTGAATGATCCGATCTGCTCCGTCTGGCCCATGTCTGCCCACATATCGCCCATGAGGCTGATTGCGCCCATGCACAGCAGGATTCCTCCGAAGGGCGCGACCACGACGTCGTCGCGAAGAACAGCCATGTGGATGACCCCGATGACCACGGCTACGCCACCGATGAACGCGGCTACGATTGCCGGGACCGACTCGGTGGTCGGACGAGGTGCCGTGGTCGAGATCCAGAGGACGATGCCGATTATGATCAGGACAGCAGCGAACCTGCCGCTGATCTCTGGGAATGGCTGATGACGAGAATAGTACAAGGTGATGACGCCGAGGGCGATGAAGAGCGCGATCCAGAACCACATGGGAATCACTCCTCCCTTGGTTCGTCACGCCATCCCGGCTTCCAGAAGTCCTCGTCGTCGAGCCACTTCAACCACTCGTCAGCATCGGCTCGCAATAGCCTGAACGCTCTGCGGTCCAGACCTTCCAGCAGCGACTCGTCAACCTCTCCCTTGCCGTGAGACTCGGCCCACTCTGCCTGAATTTGCCTGACTTGGCGATGACCCTCAGCGGAATCGTCGAAGCAACGCTCGCAGACATCCCTGAGGTCCTGGATCCACATCCGGGCGCCTCGCATGTGTGGGTCTTCGACGAGGGGCTTCTCCCTGCGCTTGAACGGCCACCACCCCATCTCTATCACTAACCCCGCCACAGCCAACTTTCTTGATGCTTTGCGAACCGCTCAAGTCGGTGGCCGGGCACCAAGCGGCCTATGATACCCGGATAGCGCTGATGATACGCTTGCGCACGCGCGGGGGGTTCTGTTGATAAGCGGGGCGAATTTGACGGGCCACTTCGGTGGTCGGCACGATGGACGAGACAAGCACTAGAACGATGAGAGACAGAAGGAAGAACAACTCTGCGATAGCGATGGCACTGCTCATGCTGATGAGCGCGCAGATGTACAGCTTCCAGGATTTCGAGAGAGAGGATCCCGAGGAATCCGAATGGGGTGCCGTGCCTCAGAGGACGGCATACCAGCAGATGAACCAGGCTTCGGGACCAATGTCAGGAGACTCCCAGGGTCAGCCAGCAGCGGGGTTCGCGTGGGACCAAGTCAGTTTCACCGATCCAAGGTACCACGACCCCGCTTCGTTCTTCGGCAAGGTATCGGACCCCTCCATCCTCAACCTCGATGCCGGATACGGTTTCTTCATCGAGCAGACTCGGACCCAGGACCACGACAACGACGGTATCGACGACCTGAATGACCTCGATGACGACAACGACGGAATCAACGACCTCCTCGAGCGCTTCGACGGCTGCTACGGCACCGACCCGTTCGACCACGATAACGACGGCATCCTCGACGAGTTCGACTGGGACGACGACAGTGATGGCATCCTCGAGGGGCCGATCGACTACTCGCAGGGCACCGACCCGCGAAACGTCAGCGCCGACCGCTACGTCGAACCCTCCACCGTCCACCCGTGGACCGGGACTCCTGTCGGCACCGGCTACCTCGTCGACCAGAACCCGATGGACCACGACAACGACGGGATAACCGATGAGGACACCGACGGCACCGGCCGCGGCTCCTACGACGAGGACGACGACAACGACGGTCGGATTGACCAGTTCAAGTGGCCCTGCGACTTCGACGGCGATGGCTTGCAGGACTACTTCGACCTCGATGATGACAATGATGGCGTGGCTGACCTGTGGGACGAGCACCCGTGGGACGCCACGAAGACCGGCAACATCACTGCCACGGCTCCCCTTTGGGAGGGCTGGGTGGTGTGGTCCGCAGGAGCCACTACTCACAACGTCAACATCGTGAGTGGGGGCTACATCTCGAGTACATTGAACATCAACGCAGGCGACACCGTGGTATGGACCAACACCGACACCGTCGATCATACGGTCACCCACTCCGGCACGACCTTCGACAGCAACCCGATTTCGCCCGGTGGCACCTTCAGCTACACATTCACCACTGCTGGGACTTACAACTACTCCTGTCTGCTACACCCCACGATGACCGGCCAAGTGGTCGTCACATCCTCGGGGACGACGGCTAATGTCTACTCGCACTTCGTCGGCGGCGTCGACTACGTGCAGCGCGAGACCATGTGGCACCCGCGAAACCAGAGCTTCACCATGATTATCGACGGCGACCTCGACGGTGACGGGATCCCTAACTTCCTCGACCCCGACAACGACAACGACGGCACGCCTGACTCAGCCGACACCGACGACGACAACGACGGCCTGTTGGACATGTACGACGTCGACGACGACAACGACGGCATCCCGGACACCTGCCATCAGATCGACACCAACAACGACGGCGTAGGCGACTATCCGATTCCCTACACCAGAATAGAGGTCCCCGGCATCGACTGCGAGATGGATTACGACCGAGACCTCGACGATGACCGGTACCGCCCCATAGACCAAGATTACGACTTGGTCTGGGACTGGTTGGACCCTGACATGGGGGGAACTGCTCTCCCAGACAATCCACTCGGTGGACCCGCCTTCGACGCCAGCGACATCTCATTCGACCTCGACAACGATGGCTTGGGGAACGAGGAGGACCCATTCATGATATCGACTTGGGACGAGGTACAGACTTGGAACTGCCCGAGCGTAGACAACCCGAACCCGGTCAACTCGCACGAGAACTGCGTGCTGATGCGCAAATCGTACACTGGCAACAACGACTGGGACGGTGATGGGATCAACAACTGGGAGGACGTCGACGACGACAACGATGGCATCCTCGACTGGCTCGACCTCGACCCCGATTGCGACTTCGACGACGACAACGACCTCCACCAGCTGAACGGCTCCATGTACCGCGACGACGGTCCCAACGACATCGACACCGACATCGACGGTGACGGCCTGCCGAATGATGTGGACTGGGACGACGACAACGACGGCATCCCCGACTACTACGACCCGGATGACGGCAACTGCGGGATAGTCGACTCAGACAGCACCGACCCGTTCAGCAGCTACTACTACTCACACGGAGACGGCGATCCCATCGACGGCTCCGACGACAGTGACATGTACGCTGATGACACGGTGCACACTTTCTACTGGAACCAGAGTTGGATGTTCAATCCGTTCAATCTGGAGAACAATTTCGTCCTCGACTACAACGGCTACGTCAACGACGCCACCGGTGTGGTAACCGGCAAGGTGCCCGAGATGTACTGGTACGTCATCATGAAGTGGAGTCCATACAACGGTGGCAACTACTTCGACATCGACATGGATGGCGACTCCTTAGTCAACGGCATAGACGTCGACCAAGACGGAGACGGCCTGCCTGACTGGTGGGACCAGGACGAGGGCAATGACGGAGTCCTCGATGTGGACGACATCAAGATGGGGGGCTCCTTCGACGATGGGACCTGCGGCTCCACATTAATGCTAGTCGTCTATCAGATTGCACTGTCCGATCACGCATGCGGCCTCGATTACGCCTGGCTGTACGGTTGGCCTCTCCAGAGGGCTACCCAGACCCAGCAGAACATCTACACCTCCCCTTACAGCACCAGACCCGATCCGGAGCACGACGAAGGCGCTTACAACGGGAGCAATTCACAGGGGCAGTGGACCTGCAACAAGAACTGCTTCTGGTTCGACTTCTTCGGCAATCAGGACATCGGCCCCAGCTCTGCTGTCACCTACAACCAGATCAAGGACAACCGCGACCTCTGGATTGCCTACGTCGGCATCAACTACGGCCTGTTCTCCTGGAACTCCGACGGCAACGGAAACATGTTCCCCGACGAGCGAGCCGACCTGTTGAACAACGACGTCGACCCGGACGACGACTGCGGCGCCCCCGTCGCGGGCAATATGGAACCGCAGTGCATGTTCAATGACACTGCTGACCTAGATGACGACTTCGATGGCATTTACGACCATTGGGACATCGACGACGACAACGACGGCATCTGGGACTACTTCGAGGTCGACAGCAACGACGACT
>JYMV01048244.1_pt1 | contig 42066 bp, 37 predicted proteins | sample 338911 | NCBI WGS metagenome assembly JYMV01 (sample SAMN03354496, study PRJNA234377) | hydrothermal vent metagenome | biome: Deep sea; feature: Hydrothermal plumes at the Eastern Lau Spreading Center, Western Pacific Ocean; material: Seawater | place: Tonga | collected 2009 | depth 2000 m m | reverse complement strand
GATGTCCCCTCGCACATCTGGGTATCGGCAGGTACTCTGGGTTTGATCTGTCTGACCACCATGACATTGGCGGTGCAGTACGGCGTCACGCGCTTGCCGCTGCATCGCTCTGCGGTCATTTTGTTGTTCGAACTGGTGGCCGGTACTGTATCATCAATTTTGCTCGCCAATGAGTTGTTATCGGTTCGAGAAGTGGTGGGCGGTGGACTCATTGTTTTGGCGGCATGGTGGAGTTCGAGGCGATAGCATTGAATTTATTTTCTCTGCGCAGGGAACTGAATGGCAAATTTAGTTGTCTAAAACCGTTGTATGGGGGCGGCTACGTTGGGGTTCTTGGTCAGGGCTATTTACCTGGGATTACAAATACTTATCGATTGTTTCGAGAATGGATGGTCATTCGGGGATGCGGCAGGCAGCGTACATTAAGGGTGTGATTTCTGCAGCGATACGCAAACTGCACAAGGCGCATGTGTCTGATTCCGTCGTCGAAAACTATTCCGTGTCGGTCAATCCGGTGCATCGGGTTGATATTCAGGCTCCCGACAATCCCCAATTGAATATCCTCGATGATCGTTTGCATTTGTACTGCTCACTGGTCGCGGTGGGGCGAGCGTCTATCGAAGCCCACCATGCCGGCGACCCGGATGCACTGGCGTTGGCGAAGGAATTTACCCGACTTGAAGGGATATGCCTGCATGGGCAACGCAGTGATGGCGCGCAGCGCGGTCATCAACGTACTCAGGATGCCCGCGAAGAAGCCCGTGGATTGGCCCTGAAATATTTTGCGAGCCATCCCGATGCTGGCATTATGAAAACGGCTCGTGTGGTTGCGTTCGAGCTGGAACGGCTCGATTTCCGCAATCGTAGTAATGGGTTTTTTCAAGAGTCCACGGTTCGCAACTGGATCCGTCCGTTGTTTAATCAGGCACCACCACGTCGTCCGACCAAAAAGTCCTCCACTGATTAGCCCGTCATCGTGGTTTGCGGTGACACCTTATTTACCATGGGGGTCTATCTTTGTCGTCTAATATTTTTGATATCCATCATGCCAGTTTGTTGGTGTCGGATGTGGGTGCGTCGCTTGAGTTCTATTGCGATGTTTTGGGCCTTGAGGTAAGTGATGCACGACCCGATCTCGGCTACCCCGGCGTGTGGCTTGTCATCGGTCAACACCAATTGCATTTGATGCAGTTACCCAACCCTGATTCGGTCGACGGGCGTCCGCCACACGGCGGCCGAGACCATCATGTGGCGTTGGCAGTTTATGATTTATCCCAAATCCAGAACCGTTTGGATCAACGCTCGATTGCCTATACGTTGAGTAAATCAGGGCGCACAGCGCTGTTTGTTCGTGATCGTGATGCCAATGCGATTGAGCTGATCGAATGTTGAGGTTCCTTAAGGCTGTTTGTCGAGTGTTTTGATCAACGCTTCTCTGAGGGAGTCTTGTGCGGGTTGATCGAGCGGTTGGTCGGCAAAGTCGGTGACAAAAAACACATCCTCGGCTTTGGTTCCAACCGTCACCACACTGAGTTTTTGTAGACGAACATAGCGGGCAAGAAATATTTTACTCACCATGGCAAGCAGCGCACGACGCTCGGTTGTGACTAGTTCAAGAATGGTGCGGTGGTTTTTTTCGTCCAACTGATAGCTTACCGAGGTGGGTGTGGAAAATTGTTTTAATGTGCGTGACAAGGCGCGAGACTGGAGTTCGAGTGGTGAATCAGGATCAAGTAGCCGGGGTTTTAGCGTTAGATTAAGTTCTTTTTCAAGATCATTTCTGATTTCACCCGATACGCGGTAGCTGCCCATGCTGTAACCTGATCGTGTGCTGAAAAGCCGCGCCTGCAAAATATTTTGGTTCAGGTAATCCAGCACGATCGCGCTGATGGCAAATAGCCCGTCGCGGTCGTAGTCGAATACAAAAATCTCAGAGTCATCCGTCGCGTCGATGCGTCTGGAAACAATCAATGGCAATTGGTCGATCGATACCTTTGAGATTACCTGAGTATGCCAAGCGATTTGTTCAGCGGTGTGAGACAGAAAATAGTCGCTATCGGGCTCAGACCAAACACTGTCGATATCGCTGGCACTGATGCCAGCACTTTCCAAGAGCGCCCGCGCGGCGATCTGAAGTTCTTTAACGTGCTGTTCGGCGTTCACTCGATTGGTGAGTCCACGCGCCAGCGCGCGCGAGGTTTTGGTGTGGAGATCACTCAATAGGGTGTCTTTCCACGCGTTCCAGAGTTTTGGATCGGTTCCGCAAATATCCCCAACGGTGAGCAGATATAAATAATCGAGATGCGTCTGATCGCCAACCAATTCAGCAAAGCGATGGATCACGTCCGGATCGGAGAGGTCCTGTTTCTGTGCGGTCGATGACATGACCAGATGGCTCGCCACAAGCCAGGAAATGAGATTGCCATCGTAATCGTTGAGCCGATGTTGGGTGCAGAATGCCTTGACCTCCAACGCGCCGAGTTCCGCATGATTGCCGCCACGGCCCTTCGCAATGTCATGAAATAAGCCTGCCATATAAAGCAGCTCAGGTTTTGGTAAGCGTTGGGAAATATGGCTGCAGCTGGGGAATTCGCCGGCGTATTCTGGCACTGAAAACCGGCGCAGGTTACGCACCACCATCAAGGTATGCTCATCAACGGTATAGATATGAAACAGATCGTGCTGCATCAGCCCGACAATCTGTCCAAATACAGGGAGGTAGGCTGCCAGTACCCCATAGCGATTCATGCGTCGCAACTCGTGGGTAATGCCGGCCGGTTGCCGCATAATCTCCTGAAATAAACTCGTGCAGCGAATATCGCAGCGAAAATCGTCGTCGATCAGGTACAGACTGGATCGAATGGCACGGATGGTTTCTGCATGAACCCCGTTGAGTTCGGGGTGTTGCTGCATCAGCAGGAATACTTCGAGCAACGCGAATGGGTAGCGCTTAAATACTCCGTCAAAGCTGGCCGCGAGATAACCATTGGTTACGTGGAAGCGCTTGTTGAGTTGGCGATTCGCACCATGATCAGATTCTGAGTCAGCGAAAATCGCATCATGAAAAAACTGCAATAGCATTTCATTGATGCGTTCAAGTTCCATGACGGTGCGATAGTAGTGTTGCATAAACAACTCTACGCCCTGACGTTTTGCCGTATCCGTGTAACCGAACTGTTGCGCAAGTTCGCGTTGATAATCGAAAAGCAGACGGTCTTCGCGTCGCCCGGTGAGCAAATGCAGAGCCCCGCGAACTCGCCAGAGAAACGCTTGCCCCAACATCAAGGTGTTGAATTCTTGATCGGTTAAAAATCCACACTCAACCAACGCACTGACATCATCGGTACCAAAGTGGTGTTTGGCGACCCAAAACACCACCTGTACGTCGCGTAGCGCACCGGGGCCTTCCTTGACATGCGGTTCAAGGTGATAGGCGGTGTCACCGAAACGCCTGTATCTCTCAGCCTGTTCTTGTTGCTTGCCGCGGAAAAAACGGTCGCCTGTCCACAGTCGGTCAGGTCCAGTCGCCTCGCGCATGGCGGTGAAGAGGTCGATTGGGCCTGTCAGTAGACGTGCCTCGAGAAGATTGGTGGCGACAGTGATATCGGCATCAGCTTCACTCACACATTCCTCCAGCGTGCGAACACTTTGCCCGACCTCCAAGCCGATGTCCCAAAGAAACGTCAGGAACCGTTCAAGCGCGTCTTGATTTTGCTCCCGCGCGCTGTCGGTGAGCAAAATCAACAAGTCGATATCGGAAGCCGGGTGTAATTCACCCCGCCCATAACCACCGACTGCGACGAGCGCGATCTGAACCTCGTCAGGAAAATAGGTGCCCCAGATTCTACGCAACAGGGAATCGATCAGGTGCGCACGTCCTCGCACCAGTTCAACCACGGCGCGTCCATCTTCAACTTCCTCAAAACGAGCGGCGAGGGCCTCGGCACCCGATGCCAGCGCCTGCTTGTATAACGCGACCGGATTACCCTCGGCGGCGAGTCGCTCGTCAAGCGCATCGGTGTCAATCAACGCAAGGGCTGAGGCATAGGCTGAGTTGGAATTCATAGAGAACAAGTTCAGCCGAAGTGGGCCATTTCCTCATCCCGACGTGTCAGCACATCGTGACCGTCGGCGGTGACCAAAATGGTGTGCTCCCACTGCGCCGACAAGCTGTGGTCGCGAGTAACGACCGTCCAGCCATCGGGCAGCAGTTTCGAGTCGCGCTTACCGATATTGACCATGGGTTCGATGGTAAAGGTCATACCGGCTTCCAGTACGAGACCGGTACCGGCGTCGCCGTAATGCAAAACCTGCGGGTCTTCATGGAACACCCGGCCAATACCGTGGCCGCAATACTCGCGCACAATCGAGTAATTTTGCCCCTCGGCAAACTGCTGGATCGCGTGGCCGATATCACCCAGTGTGGTGCCCGGCCGCACCAGATCGATGCCGACATACATGGCCTCTTGCGTGATGCGGCACAACCGCTCCGCGGCAACTGCGCCCTTATCACCGATAATAAACATTTTGCTGGTGTCACCATGAAATTCGTCCTTGATCACTGTCACATCAATATTCAGGATGTCGCCATTTTTCAGCTTCTTTTCGCCCGGAATACCATGGCAAATCTGATGATTTAACGACGTACAGATGGATTTGGGGAAACCCCGGTAGTTGAGGGGGGCGGGAATGGCTTTCTGCACGTCGACGATGTAATTGTGGCAAATGGTGTCCAGTTCCCCGGTGGTGATGCCTGCGACCACGTGTTCGCCGATCATCTCGAGTACAGCGGCCCCAAGACGGCCTGCAACACGCATTTTCTCGATTTCGTCGTCATTTTTGATGTGTACGCTCATGTTTTTCCGTTAACCTTACTAAAAATAAGACAAAATCGGGTTACCCCGTTGTTTGCGGTAAGCCCTTTATGGTATAAATCGCGCGCCGAATTGGCAAATATTCCACACATGCATCGACACATACGGTTGGGTGCCGGGAAACCGGTTTCCGTATGGGGTGCATGGAGGCTTAACCCTGGAGAAATTTATGTCTAACGTTACCATGCGCCAGATGCTTGAAGCTGGCGTGCATTTCGGGCATCAGACCCGCTACTGGAACCCTAAAATGGGGTCTTACATCTTTGGCCAGCGCAGCAAGATTCATATCATAAATCTTGAGTCTACGTTGCCACTGTTCAACGATGCGATGAATTATGTCGGTCGTCTTGCTGCCAAGGGCGGCAATGTCATGTTCGTCGGCACTAAGCGTGCTGCGCGCGATATCACCCAGATGGAAGCCGAACGCTGTGGCATGCCGTATGTGAATCATCGCTGGCTTGGCGGCATGTTGACCAATTTTCAGACCATCAAGAAATCGATCGCTCGACTCAAGGAACTTGAAGCCATGGTTGACGACGGCTCGATCGAGCGCTTCAACAAGAAGGAAGGCCTCGGCTACCGTCGTGAGATGGAGAAGCTGAATCGCAGTTTGGGTGGCATCAAGGACATGAGCAAATTGCCTGATGCACTTTTTGTCGTCGACACCGGTCATGAAAAGATCGCTGTGGCAGAAGCGCGCAAGCTCGGTATACCGGTTATTGGGGTCGTTGACAGTAATAATGATCCGGAAGATATCGACTACGTGATCCCCGGCAATGACGATGCGATCAGTGCAATCCAGCTTTATCTGCAGGGTGCGTCGACATCGGTCCTTGAGGCGAAGGCAAGTGCCCAGACCTCAAAGCCCGCTGCGGACGACGCCGCAAAGAGCTGATTGACGCATGACTCGAGCCTCGGGACTTCCCCAAGGCTTGACGTTTTTTGCGTTTGATCGTTTGATGATCTTAGTAACAGAACTTATGTGGAGTTAACCATGGGCATAACCGCTGCAATGGTGAAAGAACTGCGCGAGCGTACCGGCTCGGGCATGATGGAGTGCAAAAAGGCGCTGGTTGAAACCGACGGCGATCTTGAGGCGGCGATTGAAGCCATGCGCAAGAGCGGTCTGGCCAAGGCCGACAAGCGATCTGGCAAAACGGCGGCCGAAGGCATCATCTCGATGGCATCCGACAGTGGTCGTACCGCAATTGTAGAAATCAATTCAGAGACCGACTTTGTTTCCCGCGGGGATGACTTTATCGCCTTCGCCAACAGCATCGCCGAACTGGTCGTGTCCCAACAACCCGCTGATCTGGATGCCTTGTTGGCATGCAGCATGGCCGATGGTTCAGCGGTCGCCTCCACACAAACAGCGTTGGTCGCGAAACTGGGTGAGAACATCAGCGTGCGTCGTTTTCTGGTTCTGGGTGGAAGCGATACGTTGGTCGCCAGTTATTCACATGGCAATCGTATTGGGGTGCTGGTCGAACTTAACGGTGGCGATGCGGCGTTGGGTAAAGACATTGCCATGCATGTTGCCGCGAGTAATCCGTCGTGTATCGGTGCAGATGATGTGAATCCCGATGATCTGGCGCGTGAACGCGATATCTTCAAGGCTCAAGCGCTGGATAGCGGCAAGCCTGAGAACATCGTCGAAAAGATGATTGAGGGGCGGATGAGAAAGTATGTTGCCGAAGTCAGTATGGAAGGCCAGCCCTTCGTCAAAGACCCGGACATCACCGTTGGCAAACTGCTTGGCAATGCCGACGCCAAGGTGACTAATTTCATTCGTTTTGAAGTGGGCGAAGGCATCGAGAAAAAACAGGAAAACTTCGCTGACGAGGTAATGGCGCAGGTTCGCGGCGAATAACCCGGATATACGGCACCCGCTATGAGTAACCTAGTCTATCAACGGATTCTGCTTAAGCTCAGTGGCGAAGCCTTGATGGGCAGTGGCGACTACGGCATAGACCCTGAGGTGCTGAGTGGATTCGCGGATGACATTGCGGATCTGGTCAATGCTGGCGTTGAGGTCGGACTGGTTATCGGCGGCGGCAATATCTTTCGCGGCGCCGGTCTTGCTGCACGCGGCGTTGATCGTGGTACTGCCGACTACATGGGTATGCTAGCCACCGTTATTAATGCGCTGGCAATGCAAGATGCGCTGGAAAAAACCGGTACCCCCGTGCGTGTCATGTCTGCGTTACGCATCAATCAAGTTTGTGAAGGTTATATCCGACGTCGTGCGATGCGCCACCTTGAAAAAGGCCGTGTCGTGATCTGTGCTGCAGGGACCGGCAATCCATACTTTACGACCGACTCAGCCGCCAGTTTGCGAGCGATCGAGTTGGATGCCGATATTCTGATCAAAGCGACCAAGGTTGACGGTATCTACACCGATGACCCTGCGACCAATCCGGATGCCACGTTGTTAAAAGAACTCAGTTACGACCAGGTGATTCAGGACAAGCTTGCGGTAATGGACACCACGGCAGTCGTATTGTGTCGTGATCAGAACATGCCATTGCGCGTCATGAATACCTTTGAAAAGGGCGCGTTGTTTAAGTTGGTTCATGGCGAATCCATCGGTTCACTGGTGCAATAGGGCGATAACACAATGATTGATGATATTCACAGTGATGCGAGTACGCGGATGGACAAATCGATCGTCGCATTCGAAAAAGAGCTTTCAAAGTTGCGCACGGGTCGAGCCCACCCGAGTCTGCTCGATCACTTGATGGTCGACTACTTTGGTGCGCCTGTGCCATTAAACCAGGTCGCGAGTGTGTCGGTGGAAGATGCCCGTACGCTGGCGATCTCGCCTTGGGAGAAAGACATGGTCAAGGTTATTGAGAAAGCGATCATGACCTCTGATCTAGGCCTGAACCCGGCCACCGCCGGCACCGTGATCCGTATTCCGATGCCTCCATTGACTGAGGAGCGGCGTGGCGACATTGTCAGGGTGGCCAGGAAAGAGGCCGAAAATGCGCGCGTTGCGGTAAGAAATATCCGCCGCGACGCAAACGGTGATCTTAAAGATCTGGTCAAAGAGAAGATGATCTCCGAAGATGAAGAACATCGTGGTGAGGACGCCGTGCAGAAACTCACCGACAGTCATGTCGGCAAAATCGATGAGCTCCTCGCCATCAAGGAAAAGGATTTGATGGCGATCTAGCTAGTAAACGATTATGCGGCCATCTACTTTCCAGCTTCCACGTCACATTGCGATCATTATGGATGGCAACGGCCGCTGGGCGACCGGCAGAAAGTTGCCTCGATACGCCGGTCATAAAACGGGTGTCGATACGGTTGAGACCATTGTTGAGGCGGCCTCTGATCGTGGCATTGAATTTCTCACCTTGTTTGCCTTCAGCAGCGAAAATTGGCGGCGACCCGAAGAAGAGGTCGGCCTGTTAATGAAACTACTGCTCACCGCTCTGAAGGGCCGCATCAAACGACTGCATAAACAAAACGTTCGACTCCGAATCATTGGCGATACCGGTGCCTTGTCGTCTGGACTACAGCAAGCGATTGATGAAGCCGAATCATTGACGCGGGACAATACCGGGTTACAGCTGAACATAGCGACCAACTATGGCGGACAGTGGGATATCACCCAAGCGGTTCGACAGGTCGTCGATGCGGTGAGTTCCGGAGCACTGGATGCCAACCAAATTGACGAGCATTCGCTGGAGCCTTATTTGGCATTCGCCGACTCGCCTAACCCCGACCTGTTCATCCGTACCGGGGGCGAGCGTCGAATCAGTAATTTTCTGCTCTGGCAACTCGCGTACACCGAATTGTTCTTCACCGATACCCTGTGGCCTGATTTCGACGACGCCGAACTGGATCGGGCGGTTGAATGGTTTGCCGGTCGACAACGTCGTTTTGGACGTGTTCCCGATGATGTCGTCGCCGATGACCTTGTCGGCTCGTCATGATCCCCTGGGTTAATTGCCACTCGTGTTAGTCCAGCGTTTACTTACCGCACTGGTACTGATCCCTCTGGTCACTCTGGGCGTATTCAATCTGTCGCAGCCCATATTTGAACTCGTGATTGCTGTATTCCTGCTGATCGGTGGTCGTGAGTGGGCCCGACTTGCGGGGATTGGTCGCCTTGTTACGCAACTACTGTATGTTGGGATGTTGGCGGGTTGTATGTTGCTCGCTGGGCTTTGGTTGGACTATTCGCCAGTCTCGGGGCTTGACCAACATCTGCTCCTGTTGGGTGTGGTCGGGTGGATTGCTCTTGCGATTAAAACACTGACGGTGCGTGAGATATCAGTGCGCACATCAGGCATTGGTTTTTCTACCGCGGTACTCGGTCTGCTGGTGCTTACCATCGCCGCTGTTTCGGTCGCCAGTATCCGTGAACGTAGCGATGGTGGCTGGCTGTTCATGTCTTTGTTGTTGTTGGTGTGGACCGCCGACTCGGCTGCATATTTTGCTGGCCGCGCCTGGGGCAAGCACAAGCTTGCGCCCGTTTTAAGCCCCAAAAAAACCTGGGAAGGTGCATTAGGTGGGGCCTTAGGTACCACACTATTGGGATTGGGGTTGGGTCTTTGGGTGTTTAATCTCAGTGGCCAACATCTTGCCGGCTATCTGTTGCTGTGTCTCTGCGTCGTCGTGCTATCGATCATCGGCGATTTATTTGAAAGTTTGTTGAAACGGCGTGCGGCGATCAAAGACAGTGGCGTACTGTTGCCCGGGCATGGCGGTGTGCTTGATCGCGTCGACAGTTTGCTCGCCGCCTCTCCTTTTTATGCGTTTGGTGTAGGCTGGGTATGGGCGTGAAATCCGTCGCCATTCTTGGGTCGACCGGTTCGATCGGTGTCAGTACGCTAGATGTCATCGCGCGGCACCCCGATCGATTTCGCGTGCATTCGTTGACCGCTTATCACAATACCGACCGTCTGTTCGAGCAATGCCGGCAGTTCTCACCGGATGTCGTGGTCATGGTCGATGCCGATGCGGCACTTGATCTCGAACGTAAACTCTCCGGCGTTGGCCTAAATACCATTACCGTATTATCCGGTGCCTCGGCACTGGAACAGGTCGCGTCCGCTGCGGAAGTCGATTATGTGATGGCGGCGATTGTCGGTGCGGCTGGTCTGCTGTCATCACTGGCGGCTGCAAGGGCGGGTAAGCGCGTGTTGCTTGCGAACAAGGAAGCCTTGGTCATGTCGGGCGATTTGTTTATCCGCACGATTTCAGAAAATGGGGCAACCCTGTTGCCGATCGATAGTGAACACAATGCGGTGTTCCAGTGCTTGTCGAGTGACACGGATGCCAATGTCGCGCTGACCGGAGTCCGTCGGATTCTGTTAACCGGTTCCGGCGGACCCTTTCGCAACCTGCCACTGGACAAGCTTGGCGCCGTGACCCCCGACCAAGCCTGCGCGCATCCGGTATGGTCGATGGGTCGCAAGATTTCGGTCGATTCGGCCACCATGATGAACAAGGGCCTCGAAATTATTGAAGCCTGCTGGTTGTTCTCGGTGTCTCCGGACCAGGTTGAAGTGGTATTGCATCCTCAGAGTGTCATTCATTCGATGGTCGATTACGTCGATGGGTCGGTTCTCGCGCAACTGGGTAACCCCGATATGCGAACGCCGATCGCGCATGCCTTGGCTTGGCCAGAGCGTATCGATTCGGGTGTCGATGCCCTAGATTTACCCAGCATCGCACACATGGATTTCTCTAAGCCGTCATTTGAACGCTTCCCGTGCTTAGGGCATGCCTATGCGGCAATCCGCGCTGGGGGTAACGCACCGACCGTACTGAATGCTTCCAATGAGGTCGCGGTTGACGCGTTTCTGCAGGGCCGACTCAAATTCACCGGTATTGCGGACACCGTGTCGGCGAGTCTCGAGCATATCGAGTTGGGCGCATCCGATTCAGTAGAAATGATTCTTGAAAGTGATCACCGAACCCGCAAGTTTGCCCGTCGATTTATTGCTGACAGGTTGATTCAACAGGAACAGGCATGAGTGGTTTTTTCTCGACACTGGGATCGTTCCTTGTTGCGCTGAGTATTCTCATCGCCGTTCATGAGTTCGGGCATTTCTGGGTGGCGAGGCGACTCGGTGTCAAGGTGCTGCGATTTTCGATCGGATTCGGCAAACCACTACTCAGCATTCGCCGCGGTCCGGACGCCACTGAATATGTACTGGCGATACTACCTTTAGGCGGATACGTGAAAATGCTTGATGAGCGTGAGGGCAAGGTCGCCGCCGCCGACGTTCATCGTGCCTTCAATCGACAATCACTACCGGTTCGCAGTGCCATCGTCGTGGCCGGGCCGCTGTTCAATTTTCTGTTTGCCATCGTCGCCTATTGGTGCGTATTTGTAACCGGTGACACCGGCACACGTCCGGTGGTTGGCTCCGTCACGGCGGATTCGATCGCGGCGACTGCAGGGTTCATGATCGGCGACACCATCACCGACGTAGGAAAAGAGCCCACACCGACCTGGGAAGGCGTGGTGATTTCCCTGATCGATCAAGCGGGGGACGGTGATCTTACCATTCGTGTGCGGGATGTGAGTGACCGCGAGGTGCTTCGCTATCTGCCCGGGACGGCGGTCGACACGCACTCGCAATCCCCACGAATGTTGGCAGAACTCGGTCTTGCGGTATATCGACCCACGCTTCCGGCCGTGATCGGCGGAGTCGTCGCGGCGAGTCCGGCGCAAAACTCCGGTTTGGTAGAAGGCGATCGGATTGTTCTGGCCAACGGCGAAGCCATTGATTCGTGGCAAGTCTGGGTTGACTATGTGCGTGCTCGACCCGATCAGGTGATCGCCATCGAGGTCGAACGCGGTATGCAGCGACTACCCCTGTCGATTCAACCAGAGCAGCGCAGCGACGAGGACGGCAAGGTGTTTGGGCGCATCGGTGCATTCGTTCAGGTCAGCGACGAATATTTCGATGAATTTCGCGTCAAACTCCAATACTCGCCGCTTGAAGCGTTGCAGAAATCAGCTCAGAAAACTTGGCAAATGTCGAGCCTGATGTTGCGCATGCTTTGGCGCATGATTGCAGGTAAAATCTCTACCGACACTATCAGTGGTCCGATCAGTATCGCCCAGTATGCGGGCGCATCGGCACAAATCGGGCTTCTGTCGTTCATCAAATTTCTTGCCATTGTCAGCATTAGTCTTGGGGTGCTCAATCTGCTCCCGATACCGGTGCTTGATGGCGGACATTTGCTGTTTTTTGGGATTGAAGCGATCAAGGGCAGCGCGGTTTCGGATCAGGCTCAGGAATTTGGGTTAAAAATTGGTATCACCCTGTTGGCACTACTGATGGGGTTGGCGTTCTACAACGATTTTGTACGGGTATTGAGTTAATGACGAGATTACAACGGCTGGGACGAGGACTGATGCTGTTGGCCGCCGTCTGCATGGCGCCAGCCGCAGCGTTTGAAGTGACCGATATCCAGTTAGAAGGGCTCGAACGGATCTCCGCGGGCACCGTGTTTAACTACCTGCCTATCAAGATTGGCGATGAGGTCGATTCTGCGGATGTGTCCAAAGCGATTCGGACCCTGTTCAAAACCGGATTCTTTAGCGATGTTCAGCTATTGGCCGAGGCCAACGTTTTGATTGTGGTGCTTGAGGAGCGACCGGCGATTTCGGAGATTGATATCGAAGGCAATGAACTGCTCGAGACGGAGCCTCTGCTTGAAGGGTTGGCGGGTATTGGACTTGCCAAGGGCCGGGTGTTTAAGCGAGCCCTGCTCGAACAGGTCGAACAGGAACTTCGGCGTCAGTATTTTGGTCAGGGTCAGTACAGTGTTCGTATCGAGTCGACGGTTACGCCGTTAGGCCGAAACCGCGTTGCAATCAAGATCATTGTCACCGAGGGTGCGACAGCCAAAATCCGGCAGATCAATATCGTTGGTAATGAGGCGTTTGATGACGATGCCTTGCGCGATCAATTCAAGCTCAGCACGCCGACCCTATTTTCGTTTATCAGCAATAACGACCAGTATTCAAAACAGAAACTCGCAGGTGATCTGGAGACGATCAGGTCTCACTATCTGAATCTCGGTTATATCAATTTTCGTATTAGCTCTACCCAGGTTTCAGTCAGCCCGGATAAGCTGGATATCTATATAACCATCAATGTGTCGGAAGGCGAGCAGTTCACCATCAGCGAGGTAAAATTGACGGGCGACTTGATCGTACCGGCGAATGAATTGGTGGACCTCATTCAATCGCGACCACAGGATATTTTTTCGCGTCAACAGGTAACGGCAACCTCAAGACTGCTTTCCGAACGACTGGGTGAGGAAGGCTATGCCTTTGCCAACGTCAATACCATCCCCAAAATTGACAACGAAAAAAACACCGTTGCACTGACGTTTTTTGTCGATCCGGGACATCAGGTTTATGTACGTCGTATTAATTTTAGCGGCAACAGCAAAACACGTGATGAGGTTTTGCGCCGCGAAATGCGGCAGATAGAATCGGCGCGTATCTCCACAACCAAAGTCAGTCGTTCAAAAGAGCGTTTGCAGCGCCTTGGATATTTTCAGGACGTCAACGTTGAGACACCCCCGGTCCCAGGCCTGCCCGATCAGGTGGATGTCAATTACAGCGTGGTCGAACAGGCATCGGGTAATATCGTCGCCGGCATTGGTTTCTCGCAGTCGCAGGGTGTGATCCTCAATGCGAGCGTTAGTCAGAGCAATTTTATGGGCAGTGGCAAACAGGTGTCGTTTGCGATCAACAACAGTGACTTGAATCAGACTTACAGCTTTGCCTTTACCAACCCCTTCTTTACAGTGGATGGGGTTAGTCGGGGCTTCAATATTTCCTATCGCGAGACCGATGCGGACGAAGTGGATATCGCCCGTTACTCAACCGATGTATTTTCAACCGGCGTTACCTACGGAATACCGGTCAATGAGTTTGATCGCGTTCGATTTGGACTGCGTTATGAAAACACGGTTCTGACCTCGGGAATATTCGCCTCAGACGAGGTTAATCAGTTTGTGCTCGATAATGGAGACAAATTTGATACAATTTCTGCCAATGTTTCTTGGTCCCATGACAGTCGCAACAAGGCGATTTTCCCGACTCGGGGTGACTATCAGCAGTTATCTCTGGATTTGGCATTGCCCGGCGGTGGGCTCGAATTTTACAAGGCCCAGTACAAACTCGAGTCCGTGCGCCCGTTGCCCTGGGGTATGACCGTATCGGTCAAGGGCGAAATTGGATATGGTGACGGCTACGGCGACACCAACGGTTTGCCATTGTTCGAGAACTTCTTTGCAGGTGGTGCGCGTTCGGTCCGAGGATACGAGGATTTCAGTCTATCGCCACTCGATACCAATGGTGATCCATTGGGTGGCAATCTTAAGACCACAGGCAGTCTCGAGGTGTATATACCGGTTCCGTTAGACAAGTTTAAAAATTCAGTGCGTATTGGAGCATTCTTTGATGTTGGTAATGCATTTGGGACTAACGATAAGTTTGCATTGAGCGAACTGCGGTCGTCGGTCGGTGTCTCAGGCATATGGATATCCCCAATGGGACCCATGAAGCTAAGTATTGCGACACCGATAAACGATCAGGCAACGGATGAGATACAGTCGTTTCAGTTTGCTCTGGGCGCATTTTGATTATAGATGGGGGAAAGTTTGAGTTATGAATAATCAATTGAACAAGTGGATTTTCGCGGCGGTGTTAATGACCCTGCCATGGGTAGGCGCGCAAGCGGAGGACTATAAACTCGGTGTGGTCAATGTTCAGGCGCTGCTTGAGAAGGCGCTGGAGATCAGCGGCGTACCGGGTAATCTGGAACGTGAATTTTCTCCCCGCGATAAAAAGCTGGTGGCCCAGCAAGCTGAAATTCAAACAATGGAAGATAAACTTGAGCGTGACACCGCCGTGATGAGCGATGAAGGTCGTCGTAAACTGGAGCGCGATATTCAGTCAGAGAAACGCGACCTGAAGCGCGCTAGTACCGAGTTTCGTGAGGATGTAAACATTCGCAAGAATGAGTTACTTGCCAAGATCCAAAAGAACGTCATGGCCGTCATCAAGGTTGTGGCCAAGGACGAGAAATTCGATATGATCTTCGGTGAGGGTGTCGTTTTTGGCGCTGCCCGCGTTGATGTGACCAAGAGTATCCTCGGCCGCTATCGGGAAATGTACGGTAAATAGCGCCCTTACGAGTGGCAATAACATAAGCTAACATCCTGTGACTTATACACTTGCAGAGCTTGCAGATCTGGTCGACGGTGAAGTTGTGGGTGATCCACAGCTTTCTATCGGTACGATATGCAGCCTCTCCGCTCCGGTTATTGACGGTATAACCTTCCTGTCCGATCAGCAGTACCTGGACCAATTAAAAACAACCACCGCGGCCGCGGTAATTTTACAGCGCGGTCACCTCGACCTGTGTCCTGTTTCGGCCTTAGTTACCGACCATCCGTATAGTGCCTATGCACGGATTGCGGCAAGCCTGCACCCCGTGGCAGAGGTACGTGCCGGCATCAACGCATCCGCCGTGGTAGACCCATCGGCCCTGATCGATGCCAGCGCAGAGATTGCCGCGGGCAGTATCGTCGAGGCCGGCGTCACCATCGGTAAAAATGTTTTTGTTGGTCCACGCTGTGTGATTGCGCGCAATGCGCAGATAGCTGCAGACAGTCGTCTGATCGCCTCGGTGTTTATCGGCTCCGGGACGATACTGGGTCAGCGTGTCATCATTCAGCCAGGTGCGGTCATCGGTGCGGATGGCTTTGGGCACGCCAATCAGGATGGGCAATGGCTAAAAATTCCGCAGATCGGGCGGGTGGTGCTCGGTAATGATGTTGAGGTTGGGGCGAATACCACCATCGATCGCGGCACCATAGGCGACACCGTTCTGGAAGATGGCGTAAAAATCGACAATCTCGTACAGATCGGCCATAACGTGAAAATTGGACGCGACTCCGCTGCCGCCGCCTGTGTCGGAATTGCGGGGAGCGCCACCATCGGTGAGCGCTGTACGTTGTCCGGTGGAGTGGGAATAGTGGGACATTTGTCGCTCGCAGACGACGTGCATATCACCGGGTTTTCAATGGTCACCCATAACATTCATGTGGCCGGGGTCTATTCTTCCGGGCTGCCCGCACGCCCCAATCGCGACTGGAACCGCACAGTTGCGCGGATCAACCGACTCGATAAAATGGCCAAACAGATAAAAGCACTTGAACACAGTGCCAAGCTCGGCGACTGACCGCGGTTAGTTGATAGTTATAAGGTTCTTAAGAACCCGTTTAGAGGAATCGATTAATGTCTACTGAGTGTATGGATGTCAATGCGGTGATGAAGCTGCTGGCGCATCGCTACCCATTTCTGTTGGTCGATCGGGTTCTCGAAGTCGAGGCCGGCAAGCGTTTGTTGGCATTGAAAAATGTCAGCTATAACGAGCCGTACTTTCAGGGTCACTTTCCAGGCCAACCGATCATGCCGGGTGTGCTGATTGTTGAGGCGCTTGCGCAAGCTACGGGCTTGCTGGCCATGAAAACCGATCCCGAGACGGCGGGGGATGATTCGTTGTATTACTTTGTCGGCATCGACAAGGCACGCTTCAAATGTCCGGTTGTACCGGGTGACCAGTTGCTGCTGGAGGTTGAATTGCTCAAGCAGCGACGTGGGATCTGGAGTTTTTCAGGCCTCGCGACGGTTAACGGTCAGACCGCAGCAACCGCACAGATCATGTGTACCTCAAAGAAGGTGTAAGCACCCATGTCGACGTTGATTCATCCTAGTGCGGTTGTTGATACCCAGGCGGATCTTCACCCGAGCGTTGAGGTGGGCGCCTTCACGATCATTGATGCGGATGTTCGGATTGGGGAAGGCACGGTGATTGGACCCCATGTGGTGCTAAAGGGGCCCACCCGCATCGGCAAGTTTTGTCGTATTTTTCAGTTTTCCTCCATTGGCGAAGCCCCCCAAGACCTCAAGTACGCTGGGGAACCGACTCGGTTGGAAATTGGTGACCATAACGTGATTCGTGAGAGTTGCACCCTCAATCGAGGTACCGTGTCTGGCGGTGGCGTAACCCGTATCGGCGACCACAACCTGTTAATGGCCTACGTCCATATCGCACATGATTGTCAGATTGGTAATCAGATAATCTTCGCGAACTGTGCATCCTTGGGGGGGCATGTTCACGTCTGTGATCAGGCAATATTGGGCGGATTCACCATTGTTCATCAGTTCACTCGCTTGGGAGCCCATTGTTTTTGTGGCATGGGCAGCTTGATTTCCAAGGATGTGCCACCGTATTTGACGGTGTCGGGTGCGCCCGCAAAACCACACGGGATTAATTCCGAGGGCCTGCGTCGACGTTCGTTTTCGCCTGCGGCAATTACCGCGCTGCAACGCGCCTACAAGTTGCTGTATCGTTCCAGTTTGACCGTGGTGAAGGCGACTGAACAAATGCAAGCGATGTGTGACGAGTTTCCCGAGATCAAACCGCTGGTTGATTTCGTGTCCACTAAGGGACGCGGGATCGTCCGCTAGCAACGAATGTTACGAGTAGGAATAGTTGCCGGAGAGGATTCCGGTGATGTACTGGGAGCTGATTTGATGCGTTCGATCAAGTCGCTGCTGGGTGCCGATGCCGTCGAGTTTGTGGGCATTGCCGGCCCGCGTATGCAAGCCGAAGGTTGTGAGAGTTTGTACGACATCAGCGAATTATCGTTGATGGGCTTGGTCGAGGTGCTGGCACACCTTCCAAAAGTATTGGGCATGCGTCGTCATTTGACTCGATACTTTCATGACCATCGACCCGATGTCTTCGTCGGGATTGATGCGCCGGATTTCAATCTGGGGCTGGAGCGCAAGCTACGCCAGTCTGGAATCCCTACCGTTCAGTATGTCGGCCCTAATGTATGGGCGTGGCGTCAGTATCGTTTAAAAAAAATCGCCCACTCGACTGACATGATGATGACGCTATTTCCTTTCGAGCCACCGATCTATGCCAAGTATGGTATCGAGGCCTGCTTTGTGGGGCATCCGATGGCCAACCGGGTCGCGCTGGTTCCGGATCGGGGGTCGGCGAGAGATCGTCTGGGTGTCTCCGCCGACGACACGCTGATAGCCCTGTTACCCGGCAGTCGGCGTAGCGAAGCGGAACGACTTGGCACCCTGTTTTTGGATACCGCCGCATGGTGTTATGCCCGTCGTCCGCATCTACGCTTTGTTATCCCGATGGCCAATGCCCGCACCCGCAGCGTACTCGAGCAGCAAATCGCTGAGCGTGACGACCACCTCCCGCTGATGCTGATGGATGGGGGTGCACATGATGCAATGCTGGCGGCTGATGTCACGCTGCTTGCCAGTGGAACCGCCGCGCTCGAAGCGATGCTCCTAAAAACCCCCATGGTGGTGGCCTATCGAATGGCATGGCTCACGCATCAAATTGTAAAACGCCTGGTTAAGGTGCCCTTTGTTTCTCTTGCCAACGTGCTGGCGGGTTACGAATTGGTTCCGGAGTTGTTACAGGATCAGGCTAAACCAGAGATCCTGGGCGGTGCGCTGCTTGACTATCTGGACGATGAACCACGGGTTGCAAGTTTGCGCGCGACCTATCGCGACCTGCATCAAAAAATCATGAGTGAGGACGGAGATCTTGCTGCAAAAACGGTGATTGACATCGCTCGCAGGTCCGACCGCCCATGAATCGCATCGTTGCCGGAGTCGATGAGGTGGGGCGAGGCCCCTTGGCCGGACCCGTAGTGACCGCAGCGGTAATTCTCGATCCATCTCGACCTATCGCCGGTCTTGCCGACTCGAAAAAATTATCCGAGAAAAAACGGCTTTTACTCGCACCGCTAATCAAGGAGCGAGCACTGGCGTGGGCGATTGGTCGCGCGGAGGTCGAAGAGATTGATCGCCTCAACATCCTGCACGCCACCCTGTTGGCGATGCAAAGGGCGGTCCAGGGCTTGTCTGTTTCGCCCGACCATGTGTTGGTAGACGGCAATCGCTGTCCGCTTTTCAGTTGCTCCTCCGAGGCGATTATTGGCGGTGATGCCCGCGTTGCCGAGATCAGTGCGGCGTCGGTACTGGCCAAGGTCACACGCGACGCGGAGATGGTTGCGATGGATCAGCTACATCCCGGTTATGGTTTTGCGCAGCACAAAGGTTATCCGACCAAAGCCCATCTTGAAGCACTGGATAAACAAGGAGTTACTGTTATTCATCGATGTTCTTTCGAGCCAGTGCGTAAGCGCATGGCGTAGATTCAACGGGGGGCATACGATAGTATTTCAATCTATGAAGTCAGGCTTTGTTCATCTTCGTGTTCACACCGAATATTCCCTTGTAGATGGGTTATTCAAGGTTCCCAAGCTAGCTCGCGCGGTTGCCGAGATGGGCATGCCTGCGGTCGCGGTAACCGACCAATCCAATTTTTTTTCCATGGTCAAATTCTATCGTGCCGGTCTGGCTACGGGCGTGAAGCCGATCCTCGGGGTTGATATCTGGCTGGAAACCGATGCCGTTGATAAAGGGTTGAGTCGAGTGACCTTGCTGATACGCGATTTTGCCGGTTATCAGCGTGTTTCCAATCTCGTGTCCCGCAGTTATCTCGAAGGGCAACAACGCGGCGTTCCGGTGATTCAGTGGGACTGGATGGAGTCGGTTCGCGACAGCGTTGTGGTGTTGTCTGGCGCCGGTGAAGGGGAAATTGGTAAGGCCATTGCGTCCGATCGAATGGGCATTGCGGATGAAATCGTGCAGCGTTGGAAGCAACTACTGGGTGACAACTTCTTTATCGAATTACAACGCACAGGACGCGCCGGTGAGGAAGACTATGTGCATGCGGCTGTGGCGCTTGCCGCCAAGCATCAGGTACCCGTCGTCGCCACCAATGATGTGCGCTTTCTGCACCGGGAAGACTTCGAGGCGCATGAGGCACGTATCTGCATCAATCAGGGGCGTGTTCTCGACGATCCCCGTCGACCCCGAGACTATTCCGAGCAACAGTATTTACGCAGCGTCGACGAAATGACCGAGTTGTTTGCCGACATACCCAGCGCGCTTTCGAACACGGTTGAAATTGCCAAACGGTGCAGCGTCGAATTGACCCTTGGCAAGAACGTGTTGCCAGACTTTCCAGTCCCAGAAGGTCAGGACGTGAGTTCCTACCTGGCGGCTGAATCACGCAAAGGTGTCGAACTTCGGCTGCACGGGATTGGCCCTGAGTCCAGCGAGGAAAGAGCCGCCTGGCGCAAAATCTACGATGACCGTCTGGAATTCGAACTCAAGGTGATCGTGGATATGGGGTTTCCCGGTTATTTCCTGATCGTCGCCGATTTTATTCAGTGGGCCAGGGATCAGAGTATTCCGGTGGGACCGGGGCGTGGTTCTGGTGCTGGCTCATTGGTTGCTTATGCGCTGAAGATTACCGATCTTGATCCGATTGAACATGAGCTACTGTTCGAGCGCTTTCTTAACCCGGAACGTGTCTCGATGCCTGATTTCGATGTCGATTTCTGTATGGACCGGCGCGATGAGGTTATTGATTATGTCGCGCGCCGGTATGGTCGCGATCATGTTTCTCAGATCATCACCTACGGCAGCATGAAGGCCAAGGCCGTGGTGCGCGATGTGGGTCGGGTACTCGGACATCCCTACGGTTTTGTCGACAAGCTGGCAAAGTTGATCCCGTTTGACCTCGGCATGACACTTGATAAGGCGTTGGATCAAGAAGAAGAATTGCGTCGGTTGTACAACGAGGACGAAGACGTTAGTGCGCTGATTGATCTTTCCAGATCGCTGGAAGGCATAGCGCGTAATGCCGGCAAGCACGCGGGTGGGGTGGTTATCGCCCCGACCGCATTAACGGACTTCTCTCCGCTGTATTGTGAACCCGGTGGACAAAGCATCGTGGCACAGTTTGACAAGGATGATGTCGAAGCCGTCGGATTGGTCAAATTCGACTTTCTCGGTCTGCGTACTCTAACCATTATCGACTGGGCACTCGCGACCGTGAATGAAACTCGGGAACTCGAAGGCGTCGACAAAATCGATATTTCTGCCATCCCGATGGATGATGAAGCCAGCTTTCGACTATTAAAAGATTGCGCGACAACCGCGGTATTTCAGCTCGAGTCTCGCGGCATGAAAGATCTGATCAAGCGATTGCAGCCCGACAGCTTCGAAGACATCGTCGCGTTGGTGGCTTTGTTTCGCCCCGGTCCCTTACAGTCGGGCATGGTGGATGACTTTATCGATCGCAAACACGGTCGCGCAGCGGTCGCCTATCCGCATCGAGACCTGGAACCGATACTGAAGCCGACCTATGGTGTCATTCTGTATCAGGAACAGGTCATGCAAATCGCCCAGGTACTCGCCGGTTACTCACTTGGCGGTGCCGATATGTTGCGTCGTGCGATGGGCAAGAAGAAACCGGAAGAGATGGCTCGGCAACGCGAGATTTTTCAAACCGGCGCCCTAGCGCATGGCGTCGAGGCGAAAACCGCGACCTATATTTTCGACCTGATGGAAAAGTTTGCCGGATACGGTTTTAACAAGTCACATTCAGCGGCCTATGCCTTGGTCTCGTTTCAGACCGCCTGGCTCAAGGCACATTTCCCGGCGGCATTCATGGCCGCAGTATTGTCATCCGACATGGACAATACCGATAAGGTCGTGGTGCTGATTGATGAATGTCGACAAATGAAATTGCCGGTCAACCCACCCAATGTTAATTACTCCCGCTACAAATTTACCGTAGATACCGATGATTCAATTATCTACGGTCTCGGAGCGATCAAAGGCGTAGGCGAGGGTGCCATCGAGGCGATGATCGAGGAACGTCACGACCATGGACCATTTTTGGGTTTGCATGATTTCTGTCATCGAGTCGATCTTAGGAAGGTCAATCGACGGGTGTTGGAGGCCTTGATACGCGCTGGCGCGATGGACAGTTTCGACTGGAATCGTGCCACACTGATGGCAGAATTGCCGACTGCGGTAAAAACTGCGGACCAACATAGTCACAATACCAACAGCGGACAGGACGACTTGTTTGGTCTCGGTGATCAGGCACCGCAAAGCGAAGCAACACCCTCGCCACAACCAAAACAGGCGCTGGACGAGTGGGATGACGAGCAACGCCTGCTAGGTGAAAAAGAAACACTGGGTCTCTATCTAACCGGCCATCCCATCAATCGTTATGCCAAGGAACTGGCACGCTTTACCTCCGGTACGATTGCCGAGTTATGCGAGAATGTCGGCGCTCGCCGCAGCAGCACTGTCGTACTTGCCGGTTTGGTCATTGCGATTCGCACCCTGCAAACCTCCCGCGGTGGCAAAATGGCGTTTCTCACTCTGGATGACAGCACCGCACGCGTTGAGGTCGGCGTGTTCAGCGACACATATGAGCGCTACAAAGATCTGTTGGTACGCGATCGTTTACTCGTCGTCGAAGGTACCTTGGGCGAGGATGACTACACCGGCGGCCAGCGCATGAGTGCAGATCGCATGTTGGAGATCGATCAAGCTCGCGAGCTGTTCGCGCGATGTCTGGTGGTCAGCTGGTCGGGTGCTAACTCCGGCGAGTTTTTTGCAGGACTTGAGGAGAGTCTGACACCCTTTCGTGAGGGTGATTGTCCGGTCTGGATCGATTACAGCGCGGATGGTGCACGGGCACCGATTATGCTCGGACATGCATGGAAGGTGCATCCCACGGATGAGCTGTTATCAAGACTGCGCCAGTTGACCGATCCTGAATCTGTGGATGTTCGATATTGACTTAGGCCGACGAGGCCTCGCCGTCGACGAAAGGAAGACTGAAGGGATGCGGTCGTCGAGCCCCCAGGGTGGGTTCACGGCGTGTTCTGGCCGGCCTTGTCCTCGGATACTCGGGCGTCTCCACAAGCCCCAGAGCCAATAAATAACCTGTGATTGCCAAGAAAACTACGGTAACCTTACGCAATCATTAACGTTATCTAGCCATTCACCCCAATGAATCTGAATTTCCTAGAATTTGAACAGCCCATTGCCGAGCTTGAAGCAAAAATCGAAGAGCTAAGGCTGGTCGGTGACGACACCGAGATTAATATCCAGGACGAGATTCAGGTACTCAAGGATAAAAGTCAGAAGTTAACTGAGGACATTTTCTCCTCTTTGACCCCTTGGCAAATTTCCCAGTTGGCGCGCCACCCACAGCGTCCCTATACCGAAGACTACATTGCCGCGATTTTTACTGATTTTCAGGAGCTCCATGGCGATCGCGCGTATAGCGATGATGCAGCCCTTATCGGTGGTATTGGACGAATTAATGGTCGACCGGTGATGATTATTGGCCACCAGAAGGGGCGGGATACCAAGGAAAAGATTAAGCGAAACTTTGGCATGCCACGGCCCGAAGGTTACCGCAAGGCACTCCGCTTGATGAACATGGCCGAACGTTTCCGATTGCCTATCCTGACGTTTATTGATACTCCCGGCGCGTATCCGGGCGTGGGTGCAGAAGAGCGCGGTCAGAGTGAAGCGATTGCGCGTAACCTGTTTGTGATGTCTGGATTGAGGACACCGATTATTTCTACTGTGATCGGCGAGGGCGGTTCTGGCGGCGCGCTGGCGATTGGCGTGTGTGACCGTCTGTTGATGCTGCAATACAGTACTTACTCGGTGATTTCACCAGAAGGATGTGCATCGATTTTATGGAAGAGCGCCGACAAAGCCAGTACCGCGGCCGAGGCGATGGGGATCACCTCAGATCGGCTTAGTGACTTGGGGCTGGTTGATGAGGTGGTCAATGAACCGCTTGGCGGTGCGCATCGCAATGTCGCTACCATGGCGACGGACCTCAAGGTCGCATTGCTCGAGTCGTTGGCGCTGTTCGAACAGGTTCCCAGCGACACGCTGTTGGCCTCACGCTACGAGCGGCTGATGCAGTTTGGAGACTTTAAGGACGGCTGATGGCACCTGCTGGCCGAGTGGCATTCGATCCTGATTATCTGCAATCGGTACTGACCCGACACGCCGAAGCCAGTCGCTATGTCGTCGCCTACAGCGGCGGTGTTGACTCACACGTATTGCTTCACTTGCTTCAGCAGTTAGCCCAATCCTGCGCGTCATTTGCGTCCGTCGCGGCTTTGCACATCAATCACGGTATTCACGCACACGCAGCAGACTGGGCGACTCACTGCACCCGAGTGGCTGACGGTCTGGGTATTGCGTTTAAATGTGTGCAAGTCGATGGGGTTCATCGACCCGGACAAAGCCCCGAAGAAGCTGCCCGCATTGCCCGCTACACCGCATTTTCCGACTACCTGCTGCCAGGCGATGTGTTGTTGTTGGCACAGCATCAAGATGATCAGACCGAAACGGTGTTACTGCAACTTATGCGAGGCGCCGGCGTTACTGGCCTGGCCGGCATGGCACCTGAGTCTGATTTGGGTCGGGGACAGCTGTTACGGCCACTGCTGGCGGTGACACGCGATGAGATTGTTGCCTATGCGCAACAACAGGGACTTGAATGGATCGATGACCCGAGTAATCAGGATCGCGCCGTTGACCGAAATTTTTTGCGTCACGATGTGATCCCGTTATTGAAATCGCGTTGGCCAGCGCTTGATCGTGTCGTGGGGCGCTCAGCTCGACACAGTGCGGTCGCCTCGGGACTGAATCAGGACCTCGCGGAACTCGATTATCATGACGTTCGCGCTACCGGTAGTGACACGCTCGGGACTGATCGTTTACTCGGGCTCGAACTCGCACGCCGGTGTAACCTCATCCGATTCTGGTTATCCCGTGTCCATCAAGTTCGCGTGCCCGATACCCAAATACTCGATCGAGTATGCCGTGAGGTGATTCCCTGTCAGCACGATCGAACCCCGCTGGTACAGTGGGGCGAGGGCGAAATCCGACGATTTCAGGGGCATTTATTCTTTATGCACCGTCAGCCCAGGCTGGAATCCGGCGTATCGCTGGACTGGGATCTGAACACAGTTATTGATTTACCGGCGGGGCTGGGGAGGCTCTCGGCGCAACACGGCTGCGGTGGTGGGCATCGCATCCGGTCACACGCCTCCACCCATGTTAGAGTTGCATTTCGCGTCGGTGGTGAGAAGCTAAAACCCGTCGGCTTTGACTGTACGCGATCTCTAAAGAATCTATTTCAAGAGCATCATATTCCGCCTTGGTGGCGAGATCGTATTCCATTGTTGTTTGTCGATTCAAAACTCGCTGCTGTAGGCGATTTTTGGATCGATCAGCGGTTACTGGTCAACCGTAACGAGCCCGGCTGGCAGATCCACTGGAAACATGGAAACACGTTAGAAAATAGATACTTTCTGCCCAGCCCGATTCGTTAAGGTTATAATTATATGGCCGTTAACGTGCTGATAGACCAGAAAATCTGGCCTTGGCAAGGGCCGATAAACAAACCAACGAGAAATCGCTATGAATAAGCATATCAAGGTGGCACCGCCCCGGAAACTGGATCGATGGAGCGGGATTATCGGGCTGGCACTGTTTGCAGGCGTTTGTCATGCGGCACCTAATGACCTCAAAACCACCGTGCAGGAGGTCCTTCAGGGACATCCAGAGGTGCGCGAAATCCAGGAGACTTGGCGCGCAACCCAAACCGAGATTGCTCAGGCAGAGGGCGGGAAACGACCTATTATCGATTTTCGCGGTGCCTATGGAGGCGAGCGAACCGATGATCGATCAATCGTGTCGACCAGCGTCGACCGTGTACGCAGCGACGCCGAGCTAAAGCTGGTTCTGCCACTGTATGACGGCGGCCTTACCCGTGCCGAGGTGAGCGTTGCCAACCACCGTACCGATGGCGATTTCCATCGGATTGACACTACCGGCCAAGTGATCGCACTGAGGGTGATTCGAGCCTTTCTGGACGTGTTGCAAGAACGCGAATTATTCACCATCGCCCGCCAGAGCGAAACGGCATTCGACCGCCACCGACAAAACGAGCGTTCGCGTTTGGACGGTGGCTTTGGCAGCATCGCTGACTTCGAGCAAGCGGTATCGCGCCACGCGCTGTCACAGGTGCGTACCACCGACGCTCAGGAACAGGTGGAGCGCGCCAGTACCGGCTACCGATCCGAAGTTGGGGACGCTCCTGGTGATCTGACCATGCCAGCACTGCAAGATCACGGGAGGTTTTCCGATTTTAATCAGGCGATGGCCCTGGCGAAATCGCAACATCCTTTGTTGCGCCTGCAAAAAACGGAAATCGATGTTTCCAGTGCAGAGCAGACCGCCGCCGGTGCCCCCATGCGGCCCAAACTAAATCTGGAAGCGAATGTTTTGGCAACCAATGATGCGGGCGGTTTCAACGGCAAAGAGTACGACGCGCGCATGCAGATGGTAGTGCGCTGGAATCTCTATAACGGCGGTCGCGATCGTCAGCGTCTGCGCAAGGCCGCCTTTAATGTGGATGTGGCACAGCAAGCCTACGCCGTCAGTTATCGCGCAGTCGAACAAGAGTTAAGGCTCGCATTTTCCAGCCTTAAGGCGAATCAGGACAACGCTAACCGCCTGCAGAAACGGTTGAATTCCTCACGTAAGGTACTGGATGCCTACGCCAGCGAGCGACGGCTTGGTTCGCGATCATCCCTGGATCTGTTGACCGCGGAAACCGATCTGTTTAATGCCGAAACCGACGCGGCCACGGTTCGCTACAATATTCTGTTCGATCAATATCGATTGTTGGCTGCCAGTGGTCAGCTTCTTGACGAGTTTAGCGTTGAGCTACAAGTGCTCGACGACTAATGCACTGTAAGCAGTAGATGGGCTTCGTGGAGCAAACCCTCGACACCTCTGCCGCGGCCACAGCCGAGGATCTGAACTCGCGCCGCCAAAATATTCTCGCCTGTGTATCCGAGTTGCTTGGCTTGTTGGGCCACCCCGAATCGGCCACCGCATTGCAGGCATCGTTTCCCGCCGGTGATCCTCAGCAGGACCCACGCAATCTGTTGCGTCTGTTGTATGAACGCGGTGTGCACGCCGGTTACGCCCGTCGTCGGGTGGGGACCTTGTCGGCGGCCTATCTGCCCGCAGTTGTTTTCCTCAAACAAGGCGGTGCATTGCTGTTGCGACGAATAGATGCCGAGGCCAACGCCGTCGTGCGTAGCGCCGATCTTCCGCAACGCGACATTGTTTATTCTATCGCCGAACTCGAGGCACTCGCGGATGGCCACGTCTTGTTTGGGCGCCCGATGGCGGCGGATACCGCCGTTGATTCTGCCCCTGATCTATTACACGCCGGATGGCACGGCCTGATTGGAAATACCTTCAAGTCCGCCTTGGTCGAGTTAGGTGGCGCATCACTGCTGATAAACCTGTTACAGATCGCTGTTCCATTGTTCATTATGCAAGTCTACGATCGAGTGATCCCGAATGAAGCAACCTCCTCACTGGTCGCACTGGTCGTCGGCGTCGTACTGGTATTGGTTCTTGATTTTGTACTGCGTTCGGTTCGCGGTTCGGTACTTGCGCATGCCAGTACCTGGGTAGAACGAGTGCTCTCCAAAGAAGTCTTTGCGCGACTGGTTGGGCGCGCAATGCCGAAAATTCCGCAAGCGACCGGCAGGGCATCCGCCTGGTTGCAGGATTTAGAACGCCTACGAGAAGCATCATCACAGACGGTATTGACGCTAATGTTTGACCTACCTTTTGTCGCGCTGTTTTTGATGGCGATCTATTTTGTCGCCGGTTCACTCGTGTGGGTTCCCATTGTCGCGATCCCGTTGATGCTCGGCTGGGCGATGTTGGCCGCCGCGCGTTTGAGTCGTCTGTCCGTTGAGCAAGCTCAAGCCAGTGCCGATCGAAATGCCTTTCTGATTGAAACACTGCGCAACGAAGAAACCGCCAAACTAAATCGGCTGGAAGGGAGGCTGACGATGGTTTGGGATGGAAGCGCCCAAACGCTATCACAGCTGTCGCGAAAGATTCGCCAAGCGGGTTCAACTTTGGCGACAGGCGTCATGTTGATCCAGCAGCTCACCATGGTCGGACTAGTGTCGTTCGGTGCCATTAGCGTAATCAATGGCGACCTGACAGTAGGCGCACTGATCGCCGTCGTGTTGCTGAGCGGACGCGGGCTTGCTCCGCTTCAAGGCGCGGTTCAGGCGTTGGTTCAATTCAAACAGGGGGTCATCGGGCTGAGTGCGTTGCAACAGGTGCTCGAGCAACCCGGTGAGCGTGATGCCGATGTGCAATGCGTCGCCACCGGAAGGCTGCGGGGCGATCTGGCGTTACAGGACGTGCGCTTTCGTTACAGCGACGACCAACCCTGGTTGCTGGATAATGCGTCGCTACAGATAGCGGCGGGCGAAGTCGTCGGTATCGTCGGCGGCAATGGATCAGGCAAAACCACACTTTCTCGATTACTGCTCGGCTTGCAACATCCCGATAGCGGCAGCATCCGGGTTGATGATGTCGACGTGAATCATATTGATGTGCACCACCTTCGCGGACAGATCGCTATGGTGCCCCAAGATGTGGTGTTGTTCAGCGGCACCCTTCGCGAAAATATTGTACTCGGTGCCCCATGGATCAGTGATGAACGAATTCAAAGTGCGGCGGCCAGTACCGGCATCAGCGAGTTTATTGCACGATTACCTCGGGGTTACGATACACGCATTGGCGAATCTGGCGTCGGCTTGTCGGCGGGCCAACGTCAGGCGATCGCACTAACACGCGCGTTGTTGATTGATCCCCGTGTATTGATTCTTGATGAGGCTACCAGTGCCTTGGATCAAGAAACCTCCGCACGGGTCATCGCCACCCTGAAACGATTTTATAACGGCCGTACCGGGGTGATTATCAGCCACAACCAGGACTTATTGCAGCTTTGTTCGCGTATCGTCCAGCTCAAGGACGGGGTCTTTGTGAACGTCGCAGTCAAAGGCAAGGAGACAAGATGACAATCGCCAACGACGTGTCGGTCAGTGAGTCTGAGTGGCTGGCGCTGACACCGGACGAGGCCGTACCCACGCAACTGCGTCGGCGACTGCGCATGGCGATGTGGGTCGTATTGCTGTTGTTTGGGTGGGCAGCGCTCGCACCGCTGGAAGAAGTCACCCATTCGAGCGGAAAGGTAGTGCCTTCGGGTCGCATTCAAACCGTCCAACATCTGGAAGGCGGTATTATTCGTCAGTTTTTCGTCGCCGAAGGGGATCTGGTCAGGGCGGGACAAGACCTGTTACAGCTGGATGGCACCAGTGTGGTATCGAGCCGTGAGGGTAATCGCGCGACCAAGGCCGATCTCGAGGTCCGTCTGGTGCGTCTGCAGGCCGAGCTGGATGCGGTCGATCCAATATTTCCGGAGTGGATCATTACTGAACAACCTGCATTGGTGGCCGCGCAAACTCGATTGTTTCATGCTCGGCGTGACCGTTTGGCGGCCGATATGAAAATACTCGAACAACAGTTTGCACAGAAGAAACGTTTTGTTGAAGAGCTTACCGCGCGCTTGGGCACCGCTTCTTCGAGCGCCGAGCTGGCGCACCGGGAACTGGAGATGAGTACTCGACTGGTCGAGAAACAAGTGATTTCTGAAGTCGAGTTTCTACGCTTGAAGCGATCCGTCAATGATCTCGATGGCAAGATCACGGGGACAAAAATCGAGATTCAACAAGCCGAGTCCGCCCTTGCCGAGACTCGGTCACAGATGGAAGAACGTAACAAGGCCTATCGCTCCAAAATCTCCAATGAATTATCCAACGTCGAGGCCGAACGTATTGCGCTCGAGCAAGGACTTGTAGATCTCGATAATCGAGTCGATCGGTTGATGATCAAGTCACCGGTTGATGGCGTGATCAAGGACATCGCCTTTAATACCCGTGGTGGGGTGATTGCCCCTGGGGAAGCCATTATGGATATCGTGCCGGTGGATGCCCAGCTAATTGTGGAGGCGCGAATTCACCCACGCGACATCGGTTATCTGGAAACAGGGCAACGCGCGCTGGTCAAGGTCAGTGCATTTGACTACCGGCGCTATGGGGGGCTTGACGGCACGGTGATGCGCATTAGCCCCGACAGTTCTATTGATCAAAATGGTGAGCCGTACTATCGCATCCGGGTTGAGACCGACAAGGCCTATCTGGGCGAGGTTGAAGGCAAACAGTTCATCGTCTCGGGTATGACGGTAACCGTCGATATTATCACTGGCGTCCGCACCGTCCTCGATTATCTCGCGCGACCGTTTCTGGATCTGCACAGTACCGCGCTAACCGAGCATTAACGCAGGGATACCGATTGTTCAGGGCCATCCAACCTCGCAGCTGGCTCGTCACGTTGGCAGCTGTAGTGCTACTCATTCCTTCAACCTGCCTGGCGATTGACGGGCTTCTGTTCGGCATGGTCGAATTGCGCTCTGATCAACTGGATGCGTTTCCACAGTGGTCTCGCGTTCGTGAAGAGCACCGACTGTTTCTGGGGGACGTATCTGCCTGTGCCAATAATCTCAGTCAGTGCACGGATTCCAGCGCACGTGACTGGATCGAGTTCACCTCTGATCATCACCGGGTTGACCATGCAACGCTACAAAAGGCCAACCGGTTTTTCAATCAGTGGGACTACAAGAACGATCAGTTGAATTGGGGCAAGGAAGATTGGTGGACCGCGCCGGTTATCTTCATGGAACGCTCGGGCGACTGTGAAGACTATGCGATTGCCAAATACTTCGCGCTAAGAAGCATCGGATTCGCAGCCGACACGCTGCGAATCGTGATCGTCAGGGATGTCTACCGAAATCTCGCTCACGCGGTTTTATTGGTGCAGTTCGACGGCCATAATTATATACTCGACAGCCTCTTTGATACGGTTCTCCAAGCGGCAGATCTGACCCAGTACAAACCCGTATACTCCATCAACGAAACCCATCGCTGGTTGCATCTGGCCGTGATGCATCGTGGCAGCAGGTAACGAATATGACATTCGACTCTGATACTACTCAATCGCCCACTTTGTCTGGTCGAAAAAAGTCGCTCGATCCACTGGATCCTTCAGCGATCATGCCGGACGGTGTTCGCATCGGCTATTTGCTACCGGTGTTTGTGTTTATATTGATCGTGTTTGTCAGCGCAAGCTATTTTGTCGGCACCGATTTGATCGGTGGTCGTTTCGATCAATCACACCACCAATGGCAAACCAAACAAGCCGCTGTCGCGCAAGCGCGTCGTGTGATGGTTAAAACTCTTGAGGAGACAATGGTACGACGCGCACAAACCCTGGCCCGTTATGAACTGGTTCGGCTATTCGCCGCGGAATCTAGCCTGGCGGTCGATCAGGCCAGCAACCCTCGCGTGTCAGCTCAACTCCCGTACCTCAAGGTAATGTTCAACGACTATGCTCGCGACAACGAGCTGATCGGACTCTCTTTGCTGGATTTCAGTGGTGAGGTTCAAATAATCGCGTCCACCTCGACGGATCTCGACCTATTAGTGCCAGAGGAGTCATTGGCATCCGTCATGGCCGATGGCGTTCCAATTCATACAATCCCTCGAATCATTAACCAACGCGTCATCATGAGCGTACTGGTACCGGTTTATGAGGTTCAACAACCCAACACCAGCGGTCGCGACGGTATCGCTGGGGCGATCGCATTGCATCGTGATGTCAGCACCGAACTGCTCGAGGTGCTCGCACCGTTGCCATTGAGCAGCGCTCAGGAGGGAACCCGCCTTTTATTCAATGATGGCGGCTGGCAGGAACTCAGCATCAGTGAAGGTCAGTTGTTAATTTCTGCTGGCGGGCCATCAGTGGATGCCAGGGTGACGGGCAACATGATCAAGATGGGTGATATCCAAAGCGAAGCGTTGTTCGCAACGTATGTGCGCAATAAGGATAGTCACTGGGTTATACGTGAAGACGTGTTGCGTTCACATGCAATGTCCTCCGCACATGACTTCCGTAAGAGTCTGGTTACTGTCTTTTTGTTGATACTGGGCCTGTTGACATTAAGCGGCCTGCTGATATGGCGTTCGGCCGCGAGCTCCCGCAATCGCGCATTGGCACTGCAGTACTCTCGATACGCGATGGAAATTGAAAATCACGAGCTGTTGCTCACTGCGGTACTCGATAGCATCCCCGATTATATTGGGGTGAAGGATGTTCACGGGCACTACTTTCAGATCAACCTGGCGATTCGAGAACGCATTGGTCGATCAGGATCAGATCAATCACCTTTGACCGAGGCCGATGTGTTTGGCCGTGCACACGCCGACGTATTGGAGCAGGCTGACCGCTATGTCATAGAGACTTGTGAGCCGCAAAAGGTTGATTTCGATACCTTGGACGGCCGTAACTTCAGCTCGGTGCGAGCGCCGTTTCACACCACAGCGGGAACGCTCGGTGGGGTAGTGACAATGACGCGTGATGTGACGGAATCGATACAAACTAAAAAACGCGTCAATTCCGCAACTCGCGCCACGGTGGCCGCGTTATCGAAGGCACTGGAATCCGGGGACCGTGTATTTAATGGTCATTCGATACGTGTTGCTGAGATCGCCCGTACTCTGGCGGAACGGTGTGGCCTGAGCAGCTCCGAAGCAACCACCTGTTATCTCGCAGGAAGTTTGATTGGCGCCGTGCGCATCGGTCTCCCCGATGAGTTGTTACACAAGCACACTGAGCTAAGCGCAGATGAACGTCGCTACCTGCGTAGTCGCGTGAGCGATGTTCATCAACTGCTGGAAGGTATCGAGTTTGAATTACCGGTAGTGGAAGTTCTGGAACGGCTCGGAAAAACGGATGCCGAACTTGATGAGCATCTTCGCAAGATGGTGCAGGTATTAACGCTGGCCAACGCCTGGTGTGCTATGACATCCGATCGCGACTGGCGTAAGGCTATGTCGGAAGACGACGCACTAGCTAAGCTGCACGCCCACCCGGAACAGTATCCGACAGACCTGATTGATATTTTTCGTGCATAGGAGCGGCGAAGTCCACTCCTATGGGGTGATATGTGTTAAACGAAAACCTCGTCAATCGGCACATCAGCGAAGACGCTGACACCGCCGGACAGTTGCGCAAAGTTCAGGCCGGTGATGCCGTCGCTGTTCGTGGCGTTACCGCTGTTGTCAATGGAGATTACGCCATCGCTGAGCGATAAGCTGCTGATACCGGTATCAGACAGTAGGTAGCTTTGCTCACCGTTGGCGCCAGCGGTGTTCAACTCGGCCTGTTCGATGTTATCGATTTTGGTCAGTAACTCATCCAGTGAGCCGTCATCCCAGTTCAGGCTAAGCGTATCGACGCCGGAACCACCGTCGAGAAAACTGTCATTGGCGTCGAATATCAGCACGTCATCACCAGCACCACCGAGTACCGCATCCGTACCTTCACCGCCGTCGAGCGTATCGTTGCCGCCGAGACCAAACAGGATGTCGTTGCCGGCAGACCCGGTGAGATCGGCATCATCGGTTTCGGAACCACTGAGAACGCCGTTAACATCGACTTTTGCCGAGTCGTGATCGTAATCGGCATCGAAGACCTTATACAAAAAACTGTCATCCCCACTGAAATCAGCAGAGGGTCTGTAGCCGATCGTAAGATCATTTGGATCGATGCTTGTGACCCCGTTGTCGCCATCCGCAGCCACTAGAACTAGGGGTTGATCGTCAATACCCGTGTCGTTGTCCAGCACATTGAAAATTACGGTTGAATCACCAGAAAAACCTGCGATATCGGATGGATCATCATCATTCGCGACCAACGCGGCTACCGTCACGGTGACCGACGTAGCCGAGTAGTCGAAATGACTGTCAAATACCTTGTAGTAGAAAGTGTCTACCCCGACAAAATGAGGACTGGGGGTGTAGATAGCATGGTGGGTAATCGGATCGATCGTCACCGTGCCGTTGGCACCATCGCCAGCGACAACAATCAGTGGGCCGTCCTCCAGACCGGTGTCATTGGCAAGAATATCAATGGTAACAGGTCCACCGTTAGAGTAAGCGCTATCCGCGACTGCATCGGGCATGGTTGGCACAATCAGGATATTAACGGTTGCTGTGGAACTCGCGCCATCTTCATCATTAACGGTATACGTGAAACTGTCATTTCCAACATAGTGTGCGTCGGGCTCATAGTGAATGCTATCGTCGGGATTCAATGTGGCCGACCCATTGGCCGGATCGGATAGGTCGGTGATCGTCAGAGGGCCACCCTCAGGATCTATGTCATTACTCAGCACATCGATGTCGATGGAGGTATGTTCGTTAAGTTCTGCAGCATCATTCTTGGCTTGGAGCGGTACCACAGGATCACCGCCCGTGTCAGCGGCGGCGACCAGTTCTGGATCCTCGCTGAACTCGACTCCACGGACATAATCACGAGTACCTTGTGCTTGTAGTGGCGTCTGGGCGCTGGCATCATCAAGGGATGACGCAATACTGGGCGCAGCCAACAAACTGTCACCCGAACCAATGGCATCGCCATCGGGGCCTGCAGCAGGCTGAATGTCAGGGGCAATAGTGCGCAACTCAACACTGCCAACACCGGTAACAATCAGTGTCGGCGTCGCGCTGGCGAGATAGCCAACCAATTCAGCCTCACTACCATCAGCAAAGCGTACGGTGAGGTTTTCGCCCGACTGGGAAAACTCCATCGTTTGCAACGCTTCGGGTGTGACCCGTAGTTGTTCGCCAGGGGCAAACTCGATTCGGGTTGTTTCCCCAGTCGTCAGTTCTACCTGACGGCTGTTGCCATTGTGTTCTAGATTCAAGGTTTGCATAGTACTGCCTTATTAATGCTGTTTACGACGACGGCTGAAGCCAGTTAATGCGAGTAAACCTGAACCCATAAACCAAATCGCAGCGGGGACAGGAATTTCCGATACACGTTCTACCGTAATGGTGAGGTCGTACTCGAATGCCTCGAAAGAATTCATATCACCATCAAGCCATCCGGTGAGCGCTTTTTGGATATCATCATCGACATAGGTTGGCGTGTTACCGAAGCCGCTGACACCCACATAGTAGGTACCTGCGTCAGTTAACGTGTAACTGGAGATCAGATGGATATCATCAAATGGGTTGTGGTCGTCAGTGACGCGAAAAGCATTGCCGCCGACGGTTTCCAGAAGATACAAAAACGGGTCACCGTCTACCGCTAGGACCGTTGTAATATCCAGTCCGATGGTAACGGTATCACCTGCAAGCAAATCGAAATCCCAGATTTGATGATTGGATAACCCGGTCGTCAACAGGCTATTGATGGTCCCGTTGCAGGTCGCCACCCCAAGTGACGCCATACAGTCGGAAACGTAGGTGTTGTCACCCGTCGAAACCAAATCTACGTGCGTAGGGGAATCCAGGCCGGCCGCAGACACAGGGGCCGCGAACACCGATGGTGTAATCAATGCCCCAATTAAGGGGGCTAAAAGAATAGTTTGTCGCATAGCTCGAACTCCAAGCAATTACAGTCAAATTATTCCTCCCAAGAACCCTGTATTTGTCAGATTCTATGGTTAAACATAGAACCGACGCGGAGCCCCCACTCGTGATATCACAGTGCAAGGGGCGTGCCAATTATGGTTAAACAGGGAAAACCATAAGTTTAACAGTGACTTATGTTGCCACATATATTGTCAGCGTTGGCTGGATTGCGGGGTGGACTGCCGGAACTGTCAGCGTACCTGCCACTCCTGCCAACATGGATGTATTAAAGCACGTCTGCTTGTAAAAATGAATCCTGCGCGATCGGGCGTGAATTTTCGCTAACTTTGATTGTTGTTTGGGCGAAAATTTGATAGTTTACAACTCCGTCAACAAGGCATCTTTTGCGGCGGGTCCCACCTAGATTATGACCAAATTTGTATTTATTACCGGCGGTGTTGTTTCCTCTCTGGGAAAAGGCATCGCATCGGCATCGTTGGGCGCCATTCTCGAGTCGCGCGGCCTTAAAGTCACCATGATTAAACTGGATCCCTATATTAATGTGGATCCGGGTACCATGAGCCCATTTCAACATGGCGAGGTGTTTGTCACCGACGATGGCGCCGAGACCGATTTGGATTTGGGCCATTATGAACGCTACATCAGTACCACCATGCTTAAACGCAATAATTTCACCACCGGTCGTGTTTACAGAAACGTAATCCGCAAGGAACGCCGGGGTGACTATCTCGGAGGTACGGTGCAGGTGATTCCGCATATCACCGATGAAATTAAACGCCTGGTACGTGAAGGTGCAGGGGATGCCGATATCGCGATGGTCGAGATCGGTGGTACCGTTGGTGATATCGAGTCGCTGCCTTTCTTAGAGGCCATTCGCCAAATGGGCGTGGAACTTGGCCCCAAAGACGTCGCCTTTTTGCACCTCACCCTAGTGCCCTACATTGCGGTCTCCGGGGAGATCAAGACCAAGCCTACCCAACACTCGGTCAAGGAACTGCGTTCCATCGGTATTCAGCCAGATGTGTTGCTGTGTCGCGCGGATCGGCCGCTGCCACTCGGCGAGAAACGCAAGATATCACTGTTTACGAACGTTCAGGAGAAGGCCGTTATCTCAGGCGTGGATGCCGATATCATCTACCGTATCCCGATGATGTTACGGGACGAGGGGCTTGACGATATCATCGTCGACAAACTCTGTCTGGATGTACCTCCCGCCAACCTCGATGCCTGGGAACGCGTGGTCGAGGCAATAGAGAACCCGACCGCAACTGTCAACATCGCAATGGTTGGGAAATACGTCTATCTTGAAGAATCCTACAAGTCGTTATCGGAAGCGCTCACCCACGCGGGCATTCAGACACGAACCAAGGTCAACATCGTTTATATCGACTCTGAGTTGCTCGAAACGGAAGGCACTGAACCATTGCATGCGATGGATGCGATCTTGGTGCCCGGCGGTTTTGGTACGCGCGGGGTCGAAGGCAAGATTATTGCCGCGCGTTATGCGCGCGAGAACGATGTTCCCTATCTGGGTATCTGTCTGGGCATGCAGGTTGCGGTAATCGAATATGCCCGCCATGTGGCCGGACTGGAAAATGCACACAGCACCGAGTTTGTCGGCGATACCCCTCACCCGGTGATTGCGTTGATTACCGAATGGAAAACCGAGCAGGGCGAGATTGAAACCCGTGATCAGGATTCCGAGCTTGGCGGTTCCATGCGCCTCGGCGGGCAACGCTGTAAATTGGTAGCCGGTTCGCTGGCACATGAAATGTATGGAGCGGATGAGATCAAAGAGCGCCATCGCCACCGCTATGAATTCAACAATCAATACCTCAATACCTTACAAGATGCCGGGTTGGCTATATCGGGAACATCGCTTGATGGTGGTCTGATGGAGATTGTTGAGGTTCCTGACCATCGTTGGTTTCTGGGCTGCCAGTTTCATCCGGAATTTACGTCGAAGCCGATTCAGGGACACCCATTATTCAGTAGTTTTATCGTCGCGGCACGCACCACCACGGCAAGTAAATCAGAGGCGGTGTCTGCATGAAAATCTGTCATTTTGAAGCCGGAATCGATCAACCCCTGTTTCTGATCGCGGGCCCCTGCGCGATCGAATCCGAACAACTTGCGGTGGATACCGCGGGTCAACTCAAGGAAATTACCGCTACACTCGGGATTCCATTTGTCTACAAATCGTCCTTTGACAAGGCCAACCGGTCATCGCATAGCAGCTTTCGGGGTCTCGGTATCGAGGAGGGATTGCGTATTCTTGCTCTGGTCAAGCAACAGGTGGGTGTCGCGGTACTAACCGATGTACACGAAGACACGCCGATCGATGAGGTCGCCTCGATCGTTGATGTGATGCAGACCCCCGCCTTTTTATGTCGTCAAACCAATTTCATTCAGAAGGTGGCGAAGGCCAACATTCCGGTGAATATCAAAAAGGGACAATTTCTGGCGCCGTGGGACATGGTGCATGTCGTTAATAAAGCCAAGGCGACGGGCAATCAACAGATCATGGTGTGCGAGCGCGGTGCCTCGTTTGGCTATAACAATCTGGTTTCCGACATGCGCTCGTTGGCGGTCATGCGTGAAACCGATTGCCCAGTAGTCTATGACGCGACGCATTCGGTGCAGTTACCGGGTGGGCAGGGCAGTTGTTCCGGTGGTCAGAGAGAACACGTACCAGTATTGGCGCGGGCCGCGGTTGCTGCCGGTATTTCGGGGATCTTTATGGAAACCCATCCGAACCCTGACAAGGCGCTGAGCGATGGCCCCAATTCATGGCCGCTGGGACGCATGCAGGAATTACTCGAAACACTGAAGGCGCTCGATGACTCCGTCAAGGCGAGCGGCCTGATCGAATCCACTTTATAACCATTGGCGGGGTGTACCCCGTTCTCTAAAACTTCAGGAAACAAGATGGCAGCAATCAAGCAAGTCCACGCCCGTGAAATTATTGACTCACGGGGTAATCCAACCGTAGAAGCCGATGTGATATTGGCTGATGGCACGTTGGGACGCGCCGCCGTACCCTCCGGTGCATCGACGGGTTCCCGCGAAGCCATCGAGTTGCGCGATGGTGACAAGTCACGCTTTTTCGGCAAGGGTGTAAGCAAGGCCGTCGACCATGTGAATACGGCGATCCGGGATGCACTGCTCGGGCGCGATGCCAGTGAACAGGCCGCGATTGATGGCACCATGATCGATCTCGACGGCACTGACAACAAGGGTAATCTCGGCGCAAATGCGATGCTGGCAGTCTCCCTTGCGGCCGCTCGTGCCAGCGCCAATGCCGCAGGTACCCCACTTTACCAGTATCTGAATAACGGTCAGACCATGAGCCTTCCCGTGCCGATGATGAATATCATAAACGGTGGTGAGCATGCCGATAACACCGTGGATATGCAGGAGTTCATGATCCTTCCCGTTTCCGCACCGAGCCTGTCGGAAGCGATTCGTTGTGGGTCGGAAATTTTTCATACCCTGAAAGGGGTGCTTGGCGCACAGGGATTAAATACGGCGGTCGGTGATGAAGGTGGCTTTGCACCCAATCTGTCCTCTAACGAGGCGGCCATCGAGGTCATCCTTGAGGCGATCGAGAAGGCCGGGTATTCGGCGGGTAAAGACGTATTCCTCGGCCTCGACTGCGCCAGCAGCGAATTTTACAAAGACGGGGGTTATCACTTGGCATCGGAGGGTAAAACCCTGAGTTCCGAGCAGATGGTTGATTATCTCGTTGATTGGGTTGACCGGTATCCTATTTTGACCATTGAAGATGGTCTCGATGAATCCGACTGGGACGGTTGGGCCATACTGACCGAAAAACTCGCACACCGGATCCAGTTGGTAGGTGATGATTTGTTTGTCACCAATCCCGCGATTTTGCAGGAAGGCATCGACAAGAACATCGCTAATTCGATTCTGATCAAGGTCAATCAGATTGGCACACTGACGGAAACCATGGATGCCATCACACTGGCGCATTCGTCCAATTACACCACTGTTATTTCTCATCGCTCCGGTGAAACCGAAGACACTACCATTGCGGATCTTGCCGTCGCCACCGGGGCTGGGCAGATTAAAACCGGGTCACTATCGCGTACCGACCGGATTGCCAAGTACAACCAACTCATTCGAATTGAAGAAGAGCTTGGCTCAAGTGTCGGGTATGCTGGTAGGGGAGCCTTTAAACAACTGGACTAATTGATTGCGCTGGTGGAATCTTCTGTTACTGGTCATCCTGCTCGGGCTTCAGTTCCGGCTTTGGTATGGTGCGGGTAGCGTTGCCGAAATCGCTAGTATCCGCACCGCAGCCGAGCAGGTACGACTACAGGCGTCCGCGGCGATAGACCGTAACCAGCGATTGGCCGCGGACGTTCAGGATCTCAAAGAAGGTTTGGACGCCATTGAGGAGCGCGCGCGCAGTGAACTCGGCATGATCGGCAATGACGAAACCTTTTTTCAGGTAATCGATTAAGCATGACGGATGCGACACGTTATTGGGCTGTGGTACCCGCTGCTGGCACCGGTCAGCGCATGAATTTGGCTACCCCCAAACAGTATCTCCCTCTCGCTGGCCGCACGGTCATCGAGCATGTCCTGAGTGTACTGACCACGCATCCAGTAATTAAACAGGTGGTGGTGTGCACCTCGGAGCATGACAAACACTGGGTCCAATCCGAGTTTTATGATCACGCATCCATTCGTCAGGCCTGGGGAGGGGAAACCCGCGCCGATTCCGTACTGAGTGGTCTGCGCAACCTGTCCGCCGTGGCGCATGACCATGATTGGGTATTCGTGCACGATGCGGCGCGTCCCTGTCTCACTAACGGAGAGATCGACGCCTTGATCGACGCCCTTCAAAACAAGGTTGATGGTGCGGTGCTGGCGGTGCCCATCAGCGATACGGTTAAGCAAGCGACTGTTGATGGTTGTGTCGCCACCACACTGGATCGCCGGTACCTGTGGCGCGCGGCAACCCCACAGGTATTTCGCTTGGGTGCCCTGCGCACGGCACTGACGGACGCCCTCGCCGCAGATGATGCGATTACAGATGAGTCCAGTGCGATGGAGAGGGCGGGTTATACACCGGTTCTGGTCGAGGGACAGGCATCCAATCTGAAAATTACGCACGCAGATGATCTTGAGTTGGCCGAGTATTATTTGCAGCGCAGGGGGAAACCATGAGAATCGGACAAGGATTTGACGCACACGGCTTTGCATCAGGACGTCCGCTGGTACTGGCCGGTGTCAGCGTCGCACACGACCACGGTTTGGCCGCACACTCGGACGGTGATGTTGCAATTCACGCGCTCTGCGACGCATTGTTGGGCGCCGCGGCGCTCGGCGATATCGGTCAACAGTTTCCCGATGACGACGCAAGCTATGCGAATATCGATAGCCGCATATTATTGCGCAAGGTCGTTGAGCGACTCGCGGAGTTGGGGTTTCGCATCGTTAACGTCGATGTGACCATCATAGCCCAGACTCCCAAACTCGCCCCCTATATCGCTGAAATGCGGACAACGCTGGCACCGGATCTGCGCGTCGAACCCAGCGATGTGGGTATCAAGGCCACCACCACTGAAGGGATGGGGTTTACCGGCCGGGGTGAGGGTATCGCGGCGTCCGCCGTGTGCCTTATTGATAACACCTAGGCCAAGATGGGCGACGTCTATTCTCGTCTGGAACAGCTCCCTCGTGCGTGGGGGCCAGCACTGGGTGAGGTCACACTAAAAAAGTCTCCACACGATTTTCACGTTGATGAAATTCTCGGCTTCGAGCCAGACCGCGATGGCGAGCATCGCCTGTTACTCGTACGCAAGTCTGGCTGGAACACAGAGGACGTGGTTCGCCTCCTGTCGACCCGTTACGGCGTTTCGATCCGCGATATTGGTTACAGTGGGCTAAAGGATCGCCAAGCGGTAACAACACAGTGGTTCAGTTTGCAGCTACCCGCCCGGGAGCCAGAACCAGATAATATTGATACCGGCGTCGAAGTCCTTGCGGTGCATCTGCACCGACGCAAGTTGCGTCGCGGTGCGCATCAAGGCAATCGCTTCACACTGGCACTACGGGATTGCGACGTCGATGATGCCGAGCTTGCACAGCGGATCGAGTGCATACGCCAAGGGGGTGTTCCCAACTATTTTGGTGATCAACGTTTTGGTCGCAATCATTCCAATCTGGGGCGCGCGATCGCACTGTTTGAGGGTAACCGCAGGGGACGTTCGCGCGGTTTGATGTTATCTGCCGCTCGCGCCTGGCTCTTTAATCAAGTGGTCGCACGGCGAGTAGCCGACGCGAGTTGGAATCGTGCATTGACGGGTGACGCGTTTGTACTCGACGGCAGTCGCAGTTTCTTCTCAGATAATGAGAACAGAGCGGATATCGCCCAACGTCTACGACGGGGAGATATCCACCCCAGTGGACCCATGTGGGGACGCGGTGATGCCATCGTATCGGCACAAACAGCCGAGCTGGAATCAGAAGCCCTGCAGCCGTGGCAAACATTCTGTCGCGGCCTCGAGGAGGCGGGGTTAAAACAGGAACGGCGCCCTCTGCGCGTGATACCACGGGAGTTGGCATACGAGACCAAGGGCTCGTCAACACTCACTCTGTCTTTTGTACTGCCTCGTGGCGCCTACGCCACTGCCTTGCTCCACTCGATCTTTTCGGTGGCGGTTACTGCCCCGGCACAATCCGAACCCGCTTCGACTGATAGTTGAGTACTACGCCTTCGGGTGTAATCTCAAACAAGGTTCCCGCGTTCGGAATCAGCGCGCCCTCAACA
>JYMV01017045.1_pt1 | contig 42074 bp, 38 predicted proteins | sample 338911 | NCBI WGS metagenome assembly JYMV01 (sample SAMN03354496, study PRJNA234377) | hydrothermal vent metagenome | biome: Deep sea; feature: Hydrothermal plumes at the Eastern Lau Spreading Center, Western Pacific Ocean; material: Seawater | place: Tonga | collected 2009 | depth 2000 m m | reverse complement strand
CCATGAAATCTCAACAAGATCGTTAGACCGTAGAAGCTCTTTCATAATCAACCTTCACCAAGCTTGGGTGAACAACGGAACCATTTCTTGCTCTATAGACCTTGACCCACCGCGAGGGCGGCTTCTATGCTCACCCTAGTGGACGGGCTCCGTCAAGCATTGGGCCCGCCAGCGGCAGAAAAACCCTTTGCAAGCAGCCAGGGACGGGCATCGTGGCAATAGCTGCCCATAATCACAACGACGAGCACCTCTTGTCGACCGATAATGCGCTCGACACGCTACAAAATCTTGTCAAAGACGACTTGCTCGCGGTTAACCATGCGATCGTCGACAGGATGCAAAGTCGCGTCACCATGATCCCACAATTAGCCGGCCACCTCATCTCCTCTGGTGGAAAGCGGTTACGCCCGGTATTGACGCTCCTGTGTTCTCGACTTTGCGGCTATCAGGGGACGCGCCACATCCCACTTGCAGCATGTGTTGAATTTATCCACACCGCTACGCTCCTTCACGATGATGTGGTTGACGATAGTTCACTGCGCCGGGGAATCGAGTCAGCGAACGCCGTGTGGGGCAACCAGGCAAGCGTTCTTGTGGGTGACTTTCTGTTTAGCAGGGCCTTTCAGATCATGGTTGAGGATGGCTCATTGCGAGTGCTAGAAATTCTCTCCGCGGCCTCCGCGGTGATCGCCGAAGGCGAGGTACAACAGTTGGCAAACTCCAATGATCTTCGTACCACCGAGCAAGACTGTTTAGCCGTGATTACCGCAAAAACCGCTAAACTTTTCGCCGCCGCCTGCGAAGTGGGCGCAGTTGTCTCCAACCAACCAGCCAAGACTGCACAGTCCCTTGCCACCTTTGGCCTAAACTTTGGAATCAGTTTTCAGTTAGTTGACGATACAATTGATTATGCCGCATCTGACTCAGCTATAGGCAAACAAATAGGGGATGACTTTCGTGAGGGTAAAGTAACACTTCCGGTTCTTTTGGCCTATGTCCGAGGCACTCAACAGGACCGTTCATTCTGGAAAAGAACGATCGAGAGGCAAGAATTGCGCGAAGGAGATCTGGCTTGCGCCATAAGTTTGATGGAAAAATACGAGGTGCTCAATGACGTTAGAAGCCGCGCCCGAGAATACGCGTCTGCCGCATGCAAAGGATTAGATGATTTTCCAGATACCCATGAGCGACAAGCTCTAAGTGAAGCCGCGAAGTTCTGCGCAAACCGCGCGTACTGATCAACTTAAAGCATCACCTCCGAGCATTATAAAAATAAATTCCCTTAAATTATGTTTTTATCATTCACGGTGAGCAGCGGGTTAAGCTGGCCACCGAGCCTTGCTCTCCTCCAAACTTGGCAGTATAAGGGCCGCCGCGCTCGCCTGGCGCACTTTAAGACGAGAAAATGTTCGAGTCTGACCCAAACAACAGACTTCATGTCGTCAAAGTATGTGGGCCACTTCACTGGTCAATGTGACCGGATGGATTGTCGGGGCGTAGCTCAGCCTGGTAGAGCGCCATCTTCGGGAGGTGGAAGTCGCTGGTTCGAATCCAGTCGCCCCGACCACTCCCAAATGGCACGAACTCGCTTTCTATTAGGACCGCTTGAACTGTTTACTTAATTGCAGCCCCTGTTCCTGATAAGAAGAACCGATGTCGGCACCATAAAGCCGCTCAGGAAATCCAGTTAGCCGCTCGTACCAAAGTCGACCGATAATCTGGCCATCCTCGATTATAAAAGGCACTTCGTGGGATCGAACCTCGAGAACGGCTCGAGTGCCATTCTCGCCGTCCTGACGATAACCGAAACCGGGGTCAAAAAAACCAGCATAATGAACTCGGAACTCGCCAACCAATGGATCATACGGGAACATTTCGGCGGCGTGGTCGGGTGGTACGGTAACTAACTCTTTAGATGCCAAAATATGAAAGTCACCTGGATTCAGGATTATTCCACTTCCTACAGAATATATTGGCTCCCAATAATGTTGCGGTTGATAATAATTTATCCGGTCGACATCAATTGCATCGGTGTGCTTCCGCGCTTTGTAGCCAACTACCTCCTCGCTCGAATGGCTATGAAGGTCTACTGACAATGCAATCCCGTTCTCGATGTTGGTTTCTTCCTCTGAACGATCAACCAAGCGCCATTGCTGATGGAGACGACGGAGAAAGGCATCGCTTCTGTTAGGAGTCCCACGGCGTAACCGGAGCTGATTGAGACAGGAACCTTCTCGGACCACCACCGTGAACGCTCGAGGCGATATCTCAGCATAAAGAGGACCCTGGTAGCCAGAAGGCACACGATCAAACTCGGTGGCTTTATCAGTTATTAAACGTGTGAAAATGTCCAGTCTGCCAATTGAACTTTTTGGATTAGCAACCGCTGCAATCCTGCTACTCAACGCGAGTCCCTCCTTAAGGGGGACAATATAAACGCATTCCTTCTCCAAGATTGCTCCTCGGGCGAGATCAATCTCACCCATCGTCAAATCTTTGAGCTTTTCCCGAACGGTATGGTCTGGACCAGGCAAAAAACTAGAACGGACCCTATATGCGAGTCGGTCAAGACGGAGATCAAGGCTCGCAGGTTGTATTTGCGCATGCAAAATCTGTTCTGCACTCAAAATTTCATGGCTTCGGATCATTTCTCCGATCACTTGAGAAGGCAGAAGACCCGTCGCATGCTGTGGCTCGATCGGGTGCTGCATGGGTGATTTTGGCAATAAATCAGCTTGATCACTCATAAAAATACCTCCCCGATAATAACCTACCCGGCGAAATAGGAAGCCAGCATCCACGAGCGCAACCAACCCTGCAGCCGTTCCTTACGATGGCAGAAATATTCTATTAAACAATAGGTTAGTTGAGAACGAGGTCTCCCCAACAAATGTCTATTATCCCCAAAATTATCCACACCCCGGTGTGTCTCAAACAACCGATATGGTTAAACTACGACAACTATCCCCGTTTTTCACAACAATTGACGGCACCTTATCCACCGTTACCGACCAGATGGGCGTCTGCAACATGCCCTCTTCGCCACCAAGTTCAGTTCAATTTTTCTTTTACTCAACCCTCGCATAAAAATCTGCGCGACTCGTTTGATAGAAACCAATTAGACGTTGGCGTTACGTGCAAGAATCGCGTCCAGCCGGGACATTGAATCGGCATCACGGGCGTCGGATGCGGTAACCAATGCGCTATCAAGGGCCGTCCTACAACCATGTGGGCATGGAAAACAATCCGCCGACAGCCCGGGGACAACTTCTGACACCACCGCCCGTGCCTTGTCAGCATTTTCGATCAACACTTTTACGATTGCCTCAACCGTTACGTCGTCATGGTGCGGATGCCAACAATCATAATCCGTGACCATGGCAACAGAGGCATAACATATCTCCGCTTCTCGGGCGAGTTTCGCTTCTGGCATATTGGTCATCCCAATCACATCACATCCCCAACTTCGGTAAAGTTCCGATTCAGCCCGTGTCGAAAATTGTGGACCCTCCATCACCAGATACGTACCACCTTTTTCCATTTCAATTTCTGCAGCTTGCGCCGCAGTCATTATCCGACTTCCAAGGCGATGACACACGGGATCACCGAGGGAAACATGGGCTACCAGGCCTGTCCCGAAAAAACTCTTCGCACGCGCATAGGTCCGGTCAATAAACTGATCAACCAAGACAAACCTACCCGGCGCCAAATGTTCCCTGAGAGACCCAACCGCACTTATCGAAATTAACTGCGTACAACCCATTGCCTTCAATGCGTACATATTGGCGCGGAAATTGATCTCACTGGGCGGGATTCGATGACCCTCGCCATGGCGCGGGAGAAACAAAATCCGTTGCCTACCAAGGGTGCCAATCATTAGATGGGCCGACGGTGCACCAAACGGTGTATCAACGGCTTGTCGGCGAACGTTAGTTAACCCATCAAGCTGATCCACACCTGTACCACCCATCACGCCAATTACTTCTGGTGTATCTAGAGCACTGTCCTCCGCCATACTCTCCAACCTACTCACGTTCCTTGTCTTCGTGACAGAATTCCAACTTTCATCAACGCGTTATTTCCAAAAGTTTAACCTCAAACACAAGGGTGGAATTAGCTGGGATCAAGCCACCACCAACAGCGCGGTCCCCGTACGCTAATTCGGGCGGTATCGTCAGCTTACGAATGCCACCAACCTGCATGCCGCGCACTCCGCGATCCCAGCCTTGGATAACCTGTCTGGCCCCAAGCTCAAATGTAAAAGGTTTACCGCGATCAAGAGAGCTGTCGAATTTAGTTCCGTCTATCAACCAGCCTGTATAGTGAACCGTAACCTGGTCCCCGTTTGCGACCTCAATCCCTTCACCAACCTGTAAATCCTCTATCTCCAAAAACCCAGCACCTACATTAGACGTATAAGCTCCAAGTAACACGACTACTGCGGTTAACAAACGCATTTGAAAAAACCTCCACGATTGATAGCCAGTAGTATAACTCACCCATAAACAGCGATCCCAAAATACCTAACCAACGTGGTTAGTAAAAAAGGCTAACGTGCGATCAAGCGCCAAACTTGCTGCTGCTTTTTGGTAGCTCGAGCGCTGATCGCAATTGAATCCGTGGTCGGCATCATCATAAACATGAATTTCGACACCGGCATGTGCCGCTCTGATTTTGTCAACGTCAGAAAGTGGAATCATGGAATCTAGCGCCCCAAAATGCATTATCACAGGACACCTGGTCTGGCCATCAAGTTGATTGGCAATGCCGCCCCCATAATAACAAGCCGCCGCTGAAACACCGACCAGGCGACAGGCAGAGAGCCAGCTTACCAAGCCGCCAAAACAATAACCGACAACACCAACTTCACCCTCACCCCGCTTCTCTGCCACACATGCTTGCACATCTAAAAGAAATTCCGAGTCTTTCAGTGCACCACGTAGCTCGATTCCGCGACCCATGTCGGATTCTTCGTATCCTAACTCAATGTCCCGCTCCACACGGTCAAACAAGGCAGGCGAATAAACCTCGAAACCTTGATTCCCATAGCTATCACAAACCGCCCGGATATGTTTATTTACTCCAAATATTTCCTGAACAACAACCAAGCCACCGCGACGGTCTCTATCACCTGCAGCAGCCACATGGTAAGCCGAAAACTCATGATCATCGGCAGCCTTGAGACGAACTATTTCACCCATTCTATTTCCTTCCATATGTTAAACACGCGGCCACGACCCATCTGGTTTGATGCGTTACAACTACACACAATTAAAATTGACGACCCACGCATACCTAGTCCAAGCAAACTTTGGTAAGATCTAGTGCCAACGCATTGTGTTTATGCCCTAGATTAGGGGATTTTATGCCCATGAAAAATGAATTTTAGTTGACGATTGTTAAAGTAAGAACTTTGGATGATGGCAAGGCCGATACTATGACTACGGGAAAAAGCCAGACGGCCAACCATGACTGACTTTTCGGTGAAGATCGACAGATCCTCCACACCAGCAAAATTTGCTTTCTCGAAGCAGTTTAACGTTGCGGTACCTTTTATTGAAGGAAATAGAATGGGGGCTATCAATCGTGGAGGTTTTTTCAAATGCGTTTGTTAACCGCAGCGGCAACGCACTCCTCAATCAAGGACTGACACCAGGTGACCGATTGTTGATGGTGGTAAAGGACACCCCAGCATTCTTTTACCTTTTCTGGGGTGCGATAAAGGCTGGAATCATACCCGTCCCTGTCAACACCTTACTGCGCACAGATGACTATGCATTCATGATAGAAAAAACGACGTGCCGAGCATTGTGCTACTCACCGGAATACAAAGGAGAAATTGAACCCGCACTAGCTGCCGCACAGCACAGGCCACAAACAGTGCTTATAGAAGGCTCTTCTGCCAGCCAAATAACGTCTTTGGAGTCACTGATGAACTCCACGTCGCCCACGCTTGCACCATTTCCTGCTACAGCACGGGACGATTGTTTTTGGTTGTTTTCTTCTGGCTCAACGGGAAGACCTAAGGCAGCAGTTCACAGACATCGCGACATGGTCGTAACCAGCGAGTTATATGGTGTGGGTTGCCTAAATATTACGAGCGGTGACATCTTTTACTCAGCAGCTAAATTATTTTTTGCCTACGGGTTGGGGAATGCAATGACCTTGCCCCTGTGGATTGGCGGACGTCTAATTTTGGATTCGCGAAAACCGACTCCGGAAACTACCTTTGAAAATATTTTCCGCTACCGGCCTAGCCTTTATTTCGGCGTGCCGACGCTGTACTCAGCTCTACTCAATGCCTGCGATGAAATTGAGCTAAAACCAGACTTGACCTCACTCCGCGCATGTGTTTCTGCCGGCGAAGCCTTACCAGCGGACATTCTGCACCGTTGGCGGAGACATTTTGGAATAGATATTGTGGACGGCATCGGTTCTACCGAAGCCCTGCACATTTTCATCACCAACCGCATAGGCGCAGTAGTACCCGGCGCGAGTGGTCGCCTGGTGCCAGGTTATCAGGCACGCATTCTTGACGAGAACGACAACGTGGTGGCAACTGGGCAAGTTGGACGCCTACTCATTAAAGGTCCCTCTATTGCCAGCTATTACTGGCAAGAGCCCGAACGTACTGCCCAGACGATGAAGGGCGACTGGCTCGAAACCGGAGATAGCTATCTCCAAAATAACGACGGCGCATTCTTCTATTGTGGCCGGAATGACGACATGATGAAGGTAGGCGGGATTTGGTGTTCTCCTTTCGAGATCGAGGCCAAACTGATCGAACATCCAGCTGTTCTCGAAGCAGCAATAGTAGCGCGGGAGGACGATGCCGGATTAATTAAACCGGCGGCCTTTATTGTGCTAAAAGATTCGAAAGCCGCCAGCGAATTGTTAAAAAATGACCTTGCCTCACACGTTAAATCCAGCCTAGCTCGATACAAATTCCCTCGGTGGATCACATTCGTAGATGTACTGCCAAAAACAGCGACCGGTAAAATTCAGAGATTCAAACTCCGCACGCAATAACTACGCAATTAGATGCTCGAATCCGCAATATCAGAAGTTCCTGACCCGATACCGCCGCGAAAACGCCGCCAGACAGTTTGGGCTGGGGGCCACACACTTCGCGCGGAATGGCACAAGCCCAGGACTCAGGCCACTGCAAGTTTGGTGTTCCTACACGAAGGTCTCGGTAGCATCAGCCAATGGAGAGACGTGCCTGACAGCTTAGGTGATACAACTGGATACGGTGTGCTGGTCTATGACCGTTTTGGATATGGCGGATCTGCTCGGTTGCCTATACCATATGAACGGGCGATCGATTTCATGGAGTGTGAAGCAACGACAACGGTTCCTGATCTACTCGACACCTTCGATATCACGAATGCATTTTTGTTTGGCCACAGCGACGGCGCCACCATTGCTCTGCTTGCGGCAGCAGGAGGCGACATACGTATCCAAGGGATAGTAGCGGAAGCGGCACATTTGTTCGTTGAGCGTGAAAGCCTCGACAGCATACGGTTCCTTCGTACCCAGTGGGAAGCAACAGATTTGCACGAACGCCTCCGGCGCCACCATGGCGACAACGTTGATGGCGCTTTCCTTGGGTGGGCCAACCTCTGGCTAAATCCTGCCTTTGCATCGTTTGATATTCACGACAGACTAGCAGGCGTTACTTGCCCCGTGCTGGCAATTCAAGGCACCGAAGATGCGTACGGTAGCTTGGCACAAGTGGAGGTGATCAAGCGATCGGTCTCTGCACCTGTCGACACTTTGATTTTGTCCGCCTGTGGTCACAGCCCGCATTTGGAAGCGCGGGCAGTTGTTATGGATCGAGTTGCCAATTTTTTGGCGACGAACTTGCGTCGTTGACAGCGATGGTACTTTCATCATGTTGATACAAGCCAGCCGTTTCAAATATTTTGGATCGATAATGAAGCCTTTGCAGTTTGCTTTTCTTGTACTTTTGATGGGATGGATTGTCGGCCTTTCCGCTCCATCGCAGGCGGGCATGAAAGCACGACTAGCTGACGAAGCGTGGAACGGCGAGATAATTCCAGACGGCCAGCAATGCTCCCGACACGGTGGAGCGGGAAGCACCCCAACGCTTGAAATTAGTGGGATACCGACCAATACCGACGAAATCACTATTGCCATCAATGACGAATCTTTCCCGCTGATGAACAATGGTGGCCATGGTGTCCTCGGATTCGTAATCGACAATGAAGGATTTGTGACCCTCCCACCAATCCAAGGGGAGACAAACGATTTACCTGAGGGGGTGTGGTCGATTGCAGCACATAAAGCAACTGCTGAAGGCTATTCACCAGGCACTGCCTATTTACCGCCGTGCTCAGGTGGGATGGGGAACCGATACAGTGTCACAATCACAGCGTTAAAGCGGACCAGCAACGGGCGCGCACGCTTGCTCGACCAAATCAAAATTCCCCTTGGCCGATACTGACCGATTGGATCCAGACGACCAGCCAAATATGTCCTTACCCGTTAGGTTCATTGGTTGCAGCTTTCAATATCATTTTCTACATTAGTGACTGGAGATACAGCGTGACCCGAGTTGGCGAAGACAGCCTGAAAACCCGTCGAACACTGGACGTTGACGGACAGAAGTACGACTATTTCAGCTTGCCCGCTGCCGCTGAGGCGGGACTCGGTGATATCACTCGACTTCCGTTTTCACTCAAGGTCTTGTTGGAAAACCTACTTCGTCATGAGGATGGAACATCGGTAACCACCGCTGATATACGCACGATGGCAGGTTGGCTTAAGACACGACGAGCCGATCAGGAAATCGCTTTCCGGCCAGCACGCGTTCTCATGCAAGATTTTACAGGTGTGCCAGCGTTAGTTGACTTAGCTGCGATGCGTGATGCGATGCAAGCGCTCGGTAAAGATCCAAACAAGATTAATCCTCTGTCAACCGTGGATTTGGTAATTGACCATTCTGTCCAAGTGGACCACTACGGCAACCAAACCGCATTTAAGAAAAATGTGGACATAGAAATGTCCCGCAATAGAGAGCGGTACGAGTTCTTGCGTTGGGGGCAAACCGCGTTCGACAATTTTCGTATCGTACCACCGGGCACAGGAATCTGCCACCAGGTCAACCTTGAAAACCTCGCACAGACGATATGGACCAGTAATATAGACGAGACCGCTATCGCCTACCCAGACACGCTTGTAGGAACCGATAGTCACACCACGATGATCAATGGTTTAGCAGTGCTAGGTTGGGGTGTGGGCGGGATCGAGGCCGAAGCCGCCATGCTTGGCCAGCCGATCTCAATGTTAATTCCAGAGGTAATTGGTTTCAGATTAACTGGTGCATTGCGCGAAGGTACCACCGCAACAGATTTAGTGCTGACGGTCACCCAGATGCTGCGGGCCAAAGGCGTTGTTGGTAAATTCGTGGAATTCCATGGATCTGGCTTGGACCATCTTGCTCTTGCTGACCGCGCAACAATCGCCAACATGGCTCCCGAATACGGCGCGACGTGCGGGTTTTTCCCAATTGATAAAGAAACCATTACTTATTTAAATTTTTCTGGCAGGTCTCCAGAGAGGGTTAAGCTTGTTGAGGCCTACGCCAAGGCTCAAGGGTTGTGGCGCGACACCTCCAGCCTCGAACCCTTATTTACTGACGGCTTGGATCTCGACATCAGCACGGTTGAACCCAGTCTTGCTGGCCCCAAACGACCACAAGACAAAATTTTACTACGCCAAGCAAAACCGGCATTTGAAACGCTGATGGCCGAAACACTCGATGGCAAAAACAAAAACGTTGGCGATACATTGACAATAGTTGGAGACCAAGACTACGAACTATCAAATGGTGCGATCGTAATTGCGGCCATTACGAGCTGCACCAACACATCTAATCCAAGTGTAATGCTTGCTGCAGGCCTTTTGGCAAGAAATGCGGTAAAGCTAGGTCTCCGGGTCAAACCCTGGGTAAAGACCTCGCTCGCCCCAGGGTCGAAGGTGGTAACCGACTACCTTAGAGCTGCTGGCGTCGACAGCGACCTGAACGCGCTGGGTTTCAATTTGGTTGGGTATGGCTGCACCACTTGCATCGGCAATTCGGGCCCTTTACCCAAGCCGATTGAAGATGCCATTCGCAGCCACAACATTGTGGCTGCATCGGTGATTTCCGGTAACCGTAATTTTGAGGGCCGAGTTCACGCCCTAACTCGGGCTAACTATCTTGCATCACCACCATTGGTGGTAGCATACGCTTTAGCCGGTTCGATGTTGATTGATCTAATCGAGGATCCAATCGGAACTGACAACGACGGTGCAGCAATATATTTACGGGATATTTGGCCCTCCAATCAGGAGATTCAGGACACAATTAAAGACTCGGTGTCGCCTGACATGTTTCGAGCTCAATATGCTGAGGCCTCCCAGGGCGATGATGGATGGCAAACGATCCAGGTCCCAGCAGGACAAACATACGCTTGGCCAAAGTCAACCTATGTGCGTCGTCCACCTTATTTTGCTGACATGGCTAAAACGCCGGTACCTGTCCGAGATATTCGTGGTGCACGGATTTTGGTATTGCTCGGCGACAGCGTGACCACTGATCACATTTCCCCCGCCGGTGCAATTCCAACCGATGGACCTGCAGGGAAATATCTGAAAGGTCTTGGGGTCAAACCAATAGACTTCAATTCGTTTGGTGCACGGCGCGGAAACCACGAACTTATGGTGCGCGGTACGTTCGCCAATATCCGCCTACGCAATGAAATGGTGCCAGGGACGGAAGGTGGCTGGACAAAAATCGTGCCTGATGGAGACCAGGCCTCAATTTACGACGCAGCCGTTCATTACGCAAAAACCAATACCCCATTGATAATTTTTGCTGGAAAAGAATATGGCACCGGTTCGTCACGTGATTGGGCCGCTAAGGGCACTAAGCTCCTAGGTGTGCAAGCGGTAATTGCGGAAAGTTTTGAGCGCATTCATCGCTCTAACCTAGTTGGCATGGGAGTATTGCCTGCGGTTTTTGAAAACGGAGCAACCCGAAAATCATTCGATCTCGACGGGAGTGAAGTGATCGACATCCTTGGACTTGATAGCAGCATCCGGCCACGTATGAAGCTTACTTGCAGAATTACACGTGCAAGCGGTGCTGTCGATGAAGTCCCACTGTTATGCCGGATCGACACTGCCAACGAAGTCGACTATTTCGCGAATGGTGGCATTCTTCACTATGTGCTTCGCCAACTTTCAAACGCAGCGTAATAAGAAAAACTTTCGAGAAATCATTGCTCGCCCTTCAGTTGCTGCACGGCCCTACACTTTGGCAAAACTCTTCGCCATCATCTCAGTCATGCGCTTGGAAAAAGCCGATGCATCCGTGACGGTATCACCTTCGATGATCCTTGCTTGGTCAAGCAGCAATTTAGCGGTTTCAACAAGCACTGGATCAGATGGTTTTTCTTTTGCACGAGCCGCTAGAGATTTTATCAACTCGTTCTCTGGATTAATTTCCAACACCCGTTTTGAAACTTCATTAAGCCGGTTCTGTTGCTTAAGCAGTCGCTCAAGGTGGATATCAATCGCACCCTCATCGGCCACCAAACATACTGGGCTATCGGTCAGACGGCTAGAGATTCGCACGTCACTCACTTCCTCACCCAAAGCGAGTTTAAATGCGCCAATTAAGCTTGCAACGTCATCGCTCGACCGTGATTTCTTTTTCCCTTCTGTCTCGTCAGCAGCAACGCTTAAGCTCGTTAAATCGATGTCGCCCCGTGTGACGGAACGCAAGGCCTTGTCCTTGTATTCACGAACGACGCCTGTCCAAAACTCATCCACCGGGTCATTGAACAGTAGGACCTCGACATCACGGGCAACCAAGCCTTCGATCTGCGGGCTATTCCGCAGAGCATCCATATTTTCACCAGAAATATAATAGATTTCCTTCTGGCCGTCCTTCATTCGCTCAACATAGTTAGCCAAACTGACGAGTTGGTCCCCTTTAGTCGAATGACAATGTAGTAGATCCACCAACCGGTCACGATAATCAGCGTCCTCGTAAATGCCCTCTTTGAGAACTGCACCAAAACTTTCCCAAAACACTGCAAAATCCGTTGGCGACTTGACAGCCTTTTTCTCAAGTTCTCCCAGAACTCTCTTGATAAGAGCAGTACGAATTTTGGTTACTACAGGATTGCGCTGCAACGTTTCCCGACTGATATTGAGTGGCAAATCTTCTGAATCGACAATCCCCCGCACAAAGCGCATCCACGCTGGCATCAGTTCCTGACAATCATCGGTTATGAACACCCGTTTAACGTAAAGCTTAACGCCATGTTTGCGCGCCGGATCAAACAGGTCGTAGGGCTTCGACGTAGGAATAAACAACAAGTTAGTATACTCCAGCCGACCCTCAGCCTTATTATGAAGCGTCAACCACGGTTCGTCGAAGCTATGAGCAACATGGTGATAAAACTCTTTGTATTGGTCACCAGATATATCTCTCTTCGGGCGTGTCCACAGAGCAGCAGCGCTATTGATGGTCTCTGTCCCTTCGACACCTGTACCATCAAGCTGAATAGGGTGGGCAATATGATCGGAATAGGTGGTGACGATATGGCGCAGGCGCTCAGTGTCTAAGAATTCACTTTCCCCCTTTCGTAAATGAAGTTCAATGTGAGTACCTCGGTTTTCGCGTTGAATTGGCGTGATAGTGAATGCGCCAGAGCCTTCTGATTGCCATTGCCAACTCGTTTCCTCACCAGCCTTTGAACTGATAACGGTCACCTTGTCCGCAACCATAAATGCCGAGTAAAAGCCCACACCGAACTGACCGATCAGCGTCATGTCTTTAGCGGAATCCCCAGTCAGTTCTTCAACAAATGCTGCAGTCCCGGAGCGCGCTATCGTGCCGAGATTTTCAATCAGATCGTCATGGCTCATGCCAATACCGTTATCGGCGACGGTAATAGTACGGCCTTTCTTGTTTACCGAGATCTTAATAGAAAGCTCAGGATCTTCCTTGATAAGTGCTGGCTCCGTGATTGCAGCATAACGGAGCCGATCGCAAGCATCCGATCCATTAGAGATCAATTCGCGTAGAAAAATCTCTTTGTTGCTATAAAGAGAATTAACAACGAGGTCCAGAACCTTACCAACCTCGGCCTGAAACGATTTCGTCTCGGCACCGTCTTTCACTGAATCATCGAAATTCGCTTTACTACTCATAACGCCGCCCCTGAAGTAACTCACCATATTGCCGAGGTTACCGCCCACCGGCGCAACCACAATCTGTCAGGATATGTGGTATTTGGCTATTCGGTTCAAGTGGCAGCCGTCCAAGGGAATCACTTGCCTTAAGGCCGCCGAAAAGCCATCTTTGATCGGCATGGAGCGAATGCAACCACCTGGCCGCGTCATGGCTGTCCTCGGCCCTACCAATACTGGCAAGACGCATTTAGCTGTCGAGAGAATGCTCGGGCATGCGTCTGGGATCATTGGCTGCCCACTGAGACTTCTAGCCCGCGAGATATATGAGAAGGTAGTGGCGGTGCGGGGAGCCAGTACCGTTGCCCTGGTAACTGGCGAAGAGAAGATAGTGCCTCTCCGGCCGCGCTATTACGTATGTACAACCGAAGCGATGCCACGTGATCTTACGGTCGAGTTTGTAGGCATAGACGAAATCCAGCTGGCAGCAGATCCCGAACGCGGACACGTATTTACCGATCGTCTTTTGCATACCCGCGGTCTTGCAGAGACGATGTTTCTCGGTGCAGCTACCATTACACCACTACTAAGAATTTTGGTCCCGAGAATTGAGTTTATTTCTCGCCCACGTTTTTCAGATTTACGATATTCCGGCGAGCGAAAAATCACCCGGCTGCAATCGCGGAGCGCTATCGTCGCCTTTTCCGCGTCAGATGTATATATGCTTGCCGAGTCAATACGCAGTCTCCGTGGCGGAGCTGCTGTAGTCCTGGGCGCACTGAGCCCACGCACCCGAAATAAGCAAGTGGGCATGTTTCAAGCGGGGGAGGTCGATTATCTAATCGCCACGGATGCTATCGGCATGGGACTAAATCTGGATGTAAATCATGTCGCTTTTGCCAAGCTTAGAAAATTTGATGGCCGGAAACCTCGAAACTTAACAGCAGCAGAAATTGCACAAATTGCAGGACGAGCGGGACGTCACATGCGTGATGGAACCTTTGGTACTACCGCCGACGCAGGCTCACTACATCCAGATACTGTGGCTGCCATCGAACAGCACACGTTTCCAGCGCTTACTAAAATCTATTGGCGCAACTCACAACTCGACTTCAAGTCGCTAGAAAACCTGTTGCACTCATTAGAACTCGAACCGCCCTTACCTCAATTGATGAGGCCACGCGAGGCAGAAGATCTAGTGTCGCTACGCACACTAATCACTAATCCCGATGTTCTTGCACGTGCAAATGGTTATGCAGCTATATCCCTTCTTTGGGAAGTATGTTCCATTCCCGATTTTCGAAAAATATTGACAGATGAACATGTAAAGCTACTGACCAAGATTTATCTTTATTTGTCCGGACCAAGCGCCTGCCTACCAAACGATTGGGTATATCAGATGGCTAGCCGTCTGGATCAAACTGAAGGAGATATCGATACCCTGGCCGCGCGTATCGCTCATATTCGAACATGGAATTACGTTGCCCATCGACCAGAGTGGATGGCTGATCCAGTCAACCTCCAGGAACAGACACGTGCAATTGAAGATCGTTTATCCGACGCACTTCATGAACGTCTAACTCAGCGTTTTGTAGATCGTCGTGCCGCTGTCTTGGTCAAAGGTTTTAACAGTGGGCAGGACGTTCCGATAAGTATGAAATCGGATGGCCAAATTGATATTGCAGGTGAACTGATCGGTCGTCTTCAAGGTTTAGACTTCATACCGAACGGTCCTCAGGACCAACTTCAAACTGGAACAATCAAAAGGGCTGTCCACCATGCACTTGCGCCCAAAATTAAAGCTCACGTAAGTGCTCTAGGTAAAGCGCACGATGAAACCTTCGACCTAGCCCCGAACTCAACAATTATCTGGAGTGGAGGACCGGTCGGACGCCTATTGCCCGGCTCATCGGCTTTGCAACCCAAAGTAATACCAGTCACTGGAGAAATGCTGGACGGACATATGCGCAGGCTGGTTCGCCGCCGTCTCGAATCGTGGATTACAAACCATATTGGCAAACACTTTGCGCCACTCTTGAACGCTCTCGACGCTCCCGTCTCCGGACCAGTGCGAGGCATTGCTTTCCGTTTGCTAGAGGGCCTCGGAAATACAGAACGGAGACAATCAGCAGAACTCATTAGAATGTTATCGGATGAGGATCGAAAGTCTCTGGCACGTCTCGGTATACGTCTTGGGCAAATCAATTTGTTCATGCCAGCAATGCTAAAAGCGAGGCCAATTGCATTGCGAGCTCAACTGTGGGGAGTTCATCACAAATCTGGCCATGGCGCGCCACCGCCTGGTCGGGTATCGCTCCCAGTGTCGGCCAATGTGCCAAAATCATACTACCCAGCAGTGGGCTATCAAACAGTCGGTTCGCTGGCAGTACGTGTAGATATACTTGAGCGCCTCGCAGCATCGTTGCGCCACCACGCCAGACATGGGCCATTCTCCCCGGATCCAGAGTTGCTCTCTTTATGTGGCGCGCAACCGGACGAGTTTGCGGGCATCCTGGACTCACTAGGATATCGGTTGTCAGAGATGAGTAACCGCTCACAAGATAAAACTGAATCTGGCAAAAGCTTGCTTTATGTTCACACGTCAAAACGAAGCAAGCGGAAAAAGAAGAAACTGAAAGACAAAAATGTACAACATGCCTCAGTTTCGCGCTCTAGTTCCTCACCGTTCGACGCGCTTCAATCACTAAACCTGAGCACTAAATGATTGACTCTGCGGGTCAGGTGCAAAGCAATCATTCGATGCGCCTCGATAAGTGGTTGTGGTACGCACGATTTTCCAAATCGCGAACCACGGCAACTTTATTATGTACGGACGGCCGAGTCCGAATTAATCGTCGCAGAATCAGTAAAGCCCATGCACCGGTCCGAATAGGAGATGTTCTTACCTTCCCGCAAGCTAAAAAAATCCGGGTCGTACGGGTGCTCTCTTTGGGCCGCCGGAGAGGCCCAGCAACCGAAGCCGCAACTCTGTACGAAGACCTTGCACCGCCGGAACAACAAAAGTCCTCGGAACTAGAGAAAACCATATCGGGCAGACGGTTACCAGGTAGCGGACGCCCAACTAAATCAGACCGCCGGGCAGTAGACCTTCTAAAGGCGCGCTATAACGTTTAACAAAACCAAATCTGAAACTGGACTACAGTGAATCGGCCAAAATTCTTTCGATCCATCCCCCACCATTTATCAACGTAGCTTCTTCATTAGCACGTGCAACCACTTGTATGGAAATCGGTAAGCCGTTTGGGCCATGACCAATCGGCACACTTAGACACGGCAGGTGAAGGAGTGTCCAAACTTTATTGAACAATGGATCTCCCGTCGTTTCCACTCCTGGTGCCTCACCGGAGGCAGACGGTGTAATCAGGAGTCTGCAGTCCCCAAATAATTTTTCAACCTTTACACGAGCAGAATGGGCGCGCGCACGCGCTGCAAGTACCTTTTCACCACCCAAATCTAGCCCGTATTCAATTAGCTGCCGCAAACCTTCGCTCAAATGTGAGGAATGATAGTTGAATTCCGGGGCGAGCGATTTAGCCATATCGGCGCACATTATCGTGTGTTGGATATCAGATAGCTCAGCAAAGTCATGCATTGGATCTTGTTCGATCACACTGGATTTCGCCGCACCAAGTTGCCCCCAAAGTTTTTCAATCATTGCCTTCGAAGACTCGTCAACTTTCCCCCAATGGGGACCCCTAAATAGTCCGACCGGAGCGGGTTTCCGCGTAATATCCATCAACGCAGAACTCCGCGGTCTGAGACACGTGGTGACGAGAGCAGCATCCTTGGTATTGCGCGCGAATACACCTAGGGTGTCGAGTTCACCCGATAAGGGCTTGATTCCTGTGGTCGACAAATAATCAAAAGACGGTTTAAACCCGACCACCCCGCAAAACGCAGCCGGGCGAATCACGGAACCTGCGGTCTGCGTACCAAGCGCCAATGGCACCATTCCGTCGGCAACCGCCGCCGCAGAGCCGCTCGAGGACCCACCAGGTGTCCGACTTAGATTATGTGGATTGCGCGTCAGCGCTGGATTGAATGCAGCGAATTCGGTTGTGACCGTTTTCCCTAGTATTACTGCGCCAGCCTCTCGAAGCCGCTTCACACACTCCGCATCACTTGCCGGGCGATGGCCAGCATAAATGCTGGAACCGTAGCAAGTAGGCATATCGCCAGTGTTGATTAAATCTTTGATCCCAACTGGCACCCCATGAAGCAACCCCCTAACCGGCGTGGTGTCACGAGTTCGAGCCTGATCGAGCGCGGCCGCGTTATCTAAATATTGCCACGCGTGTACTTGTTGCTCACTGTCGGCGATCCGGTCTAGGCAATCTTGAACTAATGCCTCTGATGTAATCTCATGGTCTCGAATTTTTTGAGCAGCCTCATGTGCGTTCAATTCATTCAGGCCACTCATCAAGACCACCTCTACGAGCTAGAAATTGCCCGCCAACCAATATCACGGCGGCAAAAGCCGGATGGCCAGTCGAGCATATCGATGGCCTGATACGCGCGGGCCTGTGCCTCAGCAACGTCACCACCGAGAGCAGTCACCCCAAGGACCCGTCCGCCGGCTGTTATGACTTTGCCTTCCTCTAAACGGGTTCCCGCATGGAATGCGATCACGTCATCCATATCATCAAGCTTTTGGAGACCCTTAATTTCAGAACCCTTTTCATAGTCCCCTGGATAACCTTTGGCGGCCATAACAACGCACAGCGCAGCACTCGGCAACCAACGGAGATCAAAGTGAGCTAGTTCGCCATCACGCGTCGCTATTAACGCAGGCAGTAAATCGGACATCAACCGTGGCAATAACACCTGGCACTCAGGATCACCAAACCTAACATTAAACTCAAGCACCTTCGGGCCCTCATCACCGATCATTACACCGGCATAAAGCACTCCTTTATAGGAATGACCCTCCTCGACCATAGCGCGCGCGACGGGAACTATTATTTCTTCAATAATCCGTTGTTCGAGATGTTCTGTTAAAACCGGTGCCGGCGAATAAGATCCCATGCCGCCAGTATTGGGGCCGATATCGCCCTCACCCACTGCCTTGTGATCCTGTGCGCCAACTAGCGGGAGTACAGTATCCCCATTAACAAGAGCGAAAAAACTTGCTTCCTCTCCTCTCAACAGTTCCTCGATCACAATCTCGGATCCCGCTTGACCAAACTGGCCTTCCGCAAGCGCCACGACCGCGGCTTCAGCCTCCGCCAAGCTAGCAGCCACAGTAACTCCCTTACCAGCTGCCAATCCATCGGCCTTGACTACAATCGGCGCACCGCGGTTGCGAATATAATTCAGCGCCGCGGCGGGTTCAGTAAAACGTGCATAATCTGGTCCAGGAATGCCATAACGTTGACACAAGTCGCGCGCGAAGCCTTTGGATGCCTCCAACTGGGCAGCCTTAGCGCTGGGACCAAATGCCGCAATGCCAGAGGCCTCTAGCCGATCAACTAAGCCGGCAGCAAGGGGTGCCTCAGGCCCAACAACAACGAAGTCGATACCTGTACTCTTAGCGAAGTTAACTAATGCATCAATATCTAATGGATCAATGGGAACACACACGGCCTCGCGCGAAATACCCCCATTCCCAGGAGCACAGTAAAGCGTGTCACAAAGCGGCGATGCCGCGATGGCCCAACATAGAGCATGCTCTCTACCTCCTGAACCTACCACTAATATTTTCATACTATTTCTCATTCACCGAATGCAATGTAAGTGCAACACTGCAAACATATAGCTGAAATGGACCGGCACCCCAATCGAATGGGAGTGCTCTCTTCCAACAACCCCCTTGGATCGATATCATCGTGGGGAACCTACAACCACAAGTTTACTCATGTCTGATACTGCTCCCCTTGATAGCAATCTCCCTGAATATACGGTCAGTCAAATATCGACGGCCCTAAAGCGAACTGTTGAAAGCACCTTCGAGCGGGTGCGCATACGCGGCGAAATTTCGGGTTTAAAACGTGCATCCTCGGGTCACATATACCTGACGCTCAAAGACGACAAGGCAGTACTTGATGGGGTTATATGGCGCAACAGTGCCGCTAAGCTGAGCTTCGACCCAGAAGATGGTCTCGAGACCGTTGCAGAGGGTCGATTGACCACTTACGCCGCACGCTCGCGGTACCAGATCGTAATCGATCGGCTTGAACCCGCAGGGATAGGAGCATTGCTAGCACTGCTCGAAGAGCGAAGGAAAAAACTCAGCGATGAAGGCTTGTTCGATGAAGCGCGCAAGCGTCGACTTCCCTATCTTCCCACAACCATCGGTGTCATTACGTCTCCGACGGGCGCTGTTATCCGCGACATTCTCCATCGATTGCGCGATCGTTTCCCGCGCCAGGTCATTTTGTGGCCAGTACTTGTTCAGGGAAAGGGCGCGGCCGAACAGATTGCTGCCGCTATCGAGGGCTTCAACGCGCTTACGTTACAAAACAAAATCCCCCGTCCGGATTTACTGATCGTGGCGCGCGGCGGTGGCAGCGTGGAGGACCTTTGGGCATTTAATGATGAAATTGTGGTACGTGCTGCAGCACAAAGCACAATCCCATTGATTAGTGCCGTTGGACACGAGACGGATACGACTCTGATTGACTTTGCTGCCGATCGGCGTGCGCCAACACCAACCGCTGCCGCCGAAATCGCTGTGCCGGTACGCGCAGACCTGTTGGTAGCGATCGCTGAACTCGAACGCCAAATGCTTACTGCAATAACTCGAACCGTCACGGAATCTCGGCGAGCAATAGATAGCATGGCGTACGGTTTACCGAATCCTGATGCGGTGATCGGTGATGCCACCCAGCGTCTCGACGAACGAGTTGAGACGATCTGGCGCGTGTTCTTCTCCTACTTCGAGCGACACAACGCCTCCCTGCAAGAAACCGGACTCAAGCTAATACATCCTCGTGAGCGCCTGTCGCGAGCACACACTGGACTTTCCTTCATGGCCAAACAATTGGCCAATGCTACCAATGCAATACTGAGAGAAAGTGACTACAAATGGAAACGTTGGACCGAAGATAATCGGCTTGTACGGGGGATCGACCGAGCAATAGAAGACCATTTCGGAAACCTAAATTCTCTCGCCATGCTACTCGATAGCTATAGTTATCAGCGCGTTATGGAGAGAGGATTCACTGTGATCAGAGGCCCTGACCAACGTCCAATTACACGCTCTGCACAGGTAGCTGATGGAACTAGTGCAAAGGTTGAATTCGCGGATGGAGAGCGGTCAGTGCTAATCGGAAAAGCACCCAAAAAGGTGAAAAATAAAACTCCCATAAATCAGACGATGGATGGCAATAACAAGAAACAGGGACGACTTTTGTGAGACTATATCTCACAGTTGCATTCCTAATGGCGTTATGGAGTCCGCCCGGATTCAGCGGCGAACTCCTTTTCCAAGGTGATCTTGAACAAGGCGCTCTCGTGCTTGCCGTAGCTGCGCCGGGCGCGCTGGTATTAGTTAATGGCCGGGCGGTCCAAGTGGATGACACTGGGGGCTTTATGTTTGGTTTGGGACGTGACCATTCACCAACTTTGATAATTGACGTTCGGTTCATTGACGGTACCGCAACACGGCGGACATTGACGGTGCGCCAACGCCGCTACCCCGAGCAACATATCGACAACCTATCGCGAAAAATGGTGACTCCTCCAGCAGAGGTCCGTGAACGAATCGTCCGCGAGGCGGGAGCTGTGCGAGACGCACGCGCTCATGCGAGCAACGCAACCCATATCCGCAGTGGTCTGATCTGGCCAATTTTTGGGCCTGTAACCGGTATATACGGTAGCCGACGCATCCTCAACGGAGAGCCACGTGCGCCGCACTACGGAATTGATATCGCTGCGCCGCTAGGGGCACCTGTGCAAACAATGGCCGCCGGCATGGTACGCTTAGCCGATGAACTTTATTTATCTGGTAACACTGTTATCGTTGATCATGGCCACGGAATTACTTCCAGCTACCTACATATGCAGGACATCTCCGTAAGAGAAAACCAGCGAATAAGCCAGGGACACGTGATCGGGCACGTCGGTGCAACTGGCAGAACCTCGGGCCCTCATTTGGACTGGCGTATCAATTGGTTTGAAGTTCGCCTCGATCCAGAACTCGTGGCCGGACCGCAAATGACTGGCAATTCAACTAATTAAACAGTCTATCAAAAATTGTCAGGCCAACGTCGGTGCAACCACAACCACTGTTCAGGCTTGTCACGAATCCAGCTCTCGAATAAAGAGTGGACTTCAGTCATAACGGCGCGCGCATCCGACTCAAGGTCACCACTGTCAGGAAGCGTCAGCGGTGGGGAAATAGTCAAGCGAAAACGTGCCCCGCTTACCCGCTCAACCCTTGCCGGCACCAAAGGTATCTTATACCGAATCGCAAACTCAGCCGGCACAGTGGTAGTCATCGCATCATGGCCGAAAAATGGAATTGGAATGCCCTCGTTATACTTTTGGTCGACCAATATCCCGAGGTGATCTCCTCGTTTTACGGCCTCTAAAAGTACCCTCGCTGCACGCAGACCTTTCGGATAATGGCTGGCACCGGCTGGATCGCGATAGCGCTGAATTAGCTTTTCAACGTACGGATTGTTAGCAGCACGATAGACATGAACTAATGGCAGGCCTCGTTGCATCGCAGCGAGAGAATGTAACTCCCAATTCCCGATATGCCCGGAGATGAATACCCCCGCGATCCCGTCATCCCGCAGCTGGTCGACGTACTCGATTCCAATCACCTCTATTCGTCCATCTCGGCCATAAAAATCGAACTCTTTGAGATGCGGATATTCTGCAATCATCCGACCAAGATGGTCCCACATGCGTCGCACTGTTGCCAAAACCTCAGTATTGGACCAGCCTGGAAAAACCATTCTAAGATTGGCGACAGCGCGGCGAGTTATAGGAAGGTGGGGACCAATCTTGGCGCCAAGAAACCCCCCCATCGCAGAAGCGCGATCAAGCGAGAGCGCACCGAACATTGCAAACAAAATACGGAGGATGAGAAACTCCAAAACATAACGAAGCCGTCGAACCAAAGGTATTCGCCGCTTCTTTGCTACCATCGGTCAATGACTCAAGTTACCGAGCATCGTATCAAGTGCATTCTCGTCGTCCCACGAAACTGTAACAGTGAGTACCTCGATCAAGCCCCTAAACGCTTTCGAGACTCGAACCGCATCTTTAGCCGTAGTCACGAGGATGGCATCCAACCTGTGTGCCTTGTCAGCAAGCAAAAGCAATTCATGCTCGCGATAAAGATGGTGATCAGGAAAGATGTGACGATCCACTAATTCGCACCCTAGATCCTCTAGCATGTTAAAAAATTTTTCCGGGCGCCCAATACCAGCAAAAGCAACGGCGCGGCGACCTACAAGTTTTAAACGCTCCGGCCCTGCAACAATTTGCCCGGTCAGGACCAGCAAGTGTTTTGGAATTTGCTCACGCACGCCAACTTGATCAGCACCCAAAATTACCACTGCGTCCGCGCGGGCCAAACCATCAACAACTGACTCACGTAGCGGGCCAGCTGGAATCAAACGCTGGTTGCCGAAACCATAGGCGCCGTCTATCACGACCACAGACAAGTCCTTTAGAAGTGATGGATTCTGGAACCCGTCATCCATTACGATGACTTCTGCGCCAGCCAGCGCCGCTGCTCGGGCGCCAGCAACACGATTGCGGGCAACCCATGTCGGTGAGACAGCAGCCAGTAACAGAGCCTCGTCTCCAACATTTGCCGGACCATCGCAATCGTTATCAACACGGTGCGGGCCACGGACGGCTCCGCCATAGCCGCGCGACAAAAAATGCGTAGCATAACCACTTGCCCGTAACCGACTTGCGAGCGACAAAGCAACCGGCGTTTTTCCTGCGCCACCGGCTACAAGATTACCAACACAAAGTACTGGAATATTTGCGCTCACAGGATTGGTCCACCGCCACCGCCAACGCCCCACTGCGCCAAAGAGTACACTGGCCGGATTCAATAATCTCGCCGCTATCCCGTGCTCATTCCAGAAAACTGGTGTCTGCATAATTTATTCCGGGGCCGGTAAACGACAAACAAGCGCTTCAAAAACTTTATCAATAACACCAGCCTTCGCTGCAATTACCTTTTTTTGCTGTTGAGCAAGCACCGAAGCATGCTCGGGCGCAGCAAGCAGCACAGATAACTCTTCCGGCAACTCAGCCGGCGTCCCTATAGACACTGACACACCGTTGGCAACGAGGTCCGCCATCACTTCAGAGAAGTTAAACATAGACGGTCCAGTAAGTACGGCACAGTCAAGTTGTATTGCTTCAATAGGATTCTGGCCCCCATGATCGATAAAGCTTCCCCCGATAAGAGCTAGTGGCGATATCCGATAAAAAAGGCCGAGTTCGCCCATAGTGTCCGCGATGTAAATTTCTGTTTCCGGAGAAAGCTCCATGCCAACACCACGTCGAGCACAACTCAGACCTTTAGATGCCCACTCCTTCTCAAGGTATGAGGCACTGGATGGATGACGAGGAACTACAATGGTAAGCAAATCTGGAAAACGCGACCGAAGCACCAAGTGTGTTTGGTACACTATCTCAAATTCACCAGGATGAACGCTAGCGGCAAGCCACCGCGTGCGAGCGCCGAGCGCATTCCCCAACTCTCGCAACGTTGTTTCTTCAGCAGCGAGTACGGGCGCAGCATACTTTAGCGTTCCAGTAACCATCGGTTGGACCGCACCGAGATCACGAAAACGATTGGCATCAGCCTGAGTTTGCACCAAGACCTGATCAAATCCCGCTAGAAGAGGCGCAATCAAACCGCGCGCCCAACGCCAATAGCGGTACGACTTAGCTGACATCCGACCTTGCACTAACACGGTGGGGATTTGGCGAAGTTGGGTATCCCGCAGCAAATTTGGCCATAGCTCGGATTCTACCCAAATCGCCAATTCCGGCTGCCAATGATCAAGGAAGCGGCACACAGCGTCAGGTCGGTCAATAGGGACAAATTGATGAAAAGCACGTTCTGGCAGTCGCTCCTTTAACAATCGGGCGGAACTCAGAGTTCCGGTCGTCAACAAAACGTGCCCCCTTGGGAGGGCGTTCAGCATTCGCTCCACCAAAGGCAAAACTGATAGGGACTCACCAACGCTCGCAGCATGAATCCATACTAGTGCACCAGGAGGTCGCGAGGCTGACGTCCGGCCAAAACGCTCACCCAGACGGGACAGGTCCTCCTTGCCCCGGGATGCACGGCGCCGAAGCGCTACACCCGCTAAAGGTCCGGCTGCTATTGTCGCTGCCCGATAAAGATTCAGCATCAAGGCATTAAAATACTAGAAGACAAATCCGAACGAACTAACTGATCCACTTTTACACTCGTGCCAAGGAGATTGCTTCATCGATTTCGTCGGATATCTCAGCATTAGTCGGTGCCACCTGGTCCACAAATTGCAGGGCATATAATCGACTATACAGGCCCTCTACGGACAACAATTCAGCGTGCGAACCCTGCTCAACCACACGTCCCTTGTCGAAAACATAAATCCGATCAGCATCGCGAACTGTAGCCAAGCGATGGGCAATCACTAAAGTGGTACGGTCTCGTTTCAGCATCGTCAATGCAGTTTGTACTTCACGTTCGGACTCGGCATCTAGAGCCGCCGTCGCCTCGTCCAACAGTAGGATCGGTGCATTTTTAAGCAAAGCCCGCGCAATTGCGATACGTTGGCGCTCCCCTCCAGATAACTTCGCACCACGCTCACCCACTAAGGTGTCATAGCCATCCGGTAAAGAGGTGATGAAGTCATGTGCTGCCGCAGAATTCGCCGCCGAAATAATCTCATTTATCTCAGCGTCAGGTCGGCCATATGAAATATTGGCCCGAACAGTGTCATCAAATAAAGCCACGTCCTGGCTAACCAGTGCGATTGCGCTACGAAGAGACGACAAGGTTAGTGAACGAACATCTTGGCCGTCGACCTCAACACTTCCGGAATCGACGTCATAAAAGCGAGGAATCAGGTTAAGTATTGTCGACTTACCGGCCCCGGACGGACCAACTAGAGCGACCGTTTGGCCGGCTGACACTTCCATGGTGATACCCCCCAGAGCCGGGGTCTCATCTATGTAACTAAATTTTACTGCGTTAAATTTAATGCCCCCGCCATTCACCGACAAACTACGAGCATTCTTTTTCTCTACGATATCGCTCCTTTGATCAAGAACCGCAAAGACTCGTTGAGCAGCCGCCAAACCTTCCTGCAGTGCAGTATTAAGATTGGCGATACTTCTTATCGGTCGGTAAGCCAACAACAAAGCGGTAAATAAAGCAAAGAATGCGCCTGGTTCGGACTCTCCCGCTATGACTTGGCTTCCCCCATACCAAATCACTATGGCAATAGCGATCCCGCCAAGTCCCTCCATCATCGGCGTAGTCATAGCCCGCGTTCGGGTGGCTTTCATGTACAGAGCAAACAGTCTCTCAATCATGCGCTCTGCACGCGTGCTTTCGTGTATCTCCATTCCATAAGCCTTGACATGTCGCACACCCTGAAACGTTTCAGTCAACAACGTTGTGAACGAACCGACCTCGCCCTGCGTAATAGTGATAACTTTTCGCATTCGCTTGCCAAGACTACTAATCGGCCAAGCTGCCATGGGGAATACCAAGAAAACTACCAATGCTAAGCGCCAATTTTCATAAAACATAAGTGCGACCAGTAAAGACACCGTAAGTAAATCCTTAACCAAACTAGTCAGCGTACTTGAAGCTGCCTGCCTAATCAGGTACGCATCGCTGGTCAAATGGGCAATTAAGTTGCCGGTTGGGTTGCGCTTGAAAAAGGCGAGATCAAGATGGATTAAATGAGAGAATGCACGACGTTGTAGGTCAGCAACAATACGCAGGCCTACCCAATTCATTAACACTGACTGCCCGAAATTGGCGGCACCACCAATCACCATAATGCCCATGATTGCGAGCGGCACTAGCACCAACATAGTCTGATCGCGATTTATGAAGACGTCTCTTACCACCGGCTCCATCAACCAAGCGAGCAGAGGCTGTGAGGCAGCAGCCACAACCATGCACAAAATTGCCCCACCTAATGTAAGTCGATAGGGACGCACATAGCCGCGCACCAGACGCGTCACCAGTGCCCCGGTCGACAGATACGTGGTCGATCCGTCCTGGGACGTGCTCATTCTGGCGGAATCGCGGGACTCGACGGTCAAGATATTGCGGCCTCAATTAGCCCAGTGTTAAGGTATCGTGATGGAAAAGAGTTCCCCAAAAATCCCGCAAACCGTTAGACACTAAAACCATCACACTATATCTGTCGCGTGTGCCTCAGTTAGTCACGATTTTTGGGACATAAATTCCATTCTCAAAACGCTCAAACATAGCTCCAATCAACACATGCCTGACCGGTCTATTGTCGGAATCGGCCTCAAGGTGGCGCTCGGCAACATAGGTGGTATGAGATGCACCATCGACTAACAAGTGGTACCAAGGTTTGTCTTTTGGAGGCCGGCTTTTCGCCACCTGATTATACCACTCCTCAGTGCCCGAGAAGCAGCCATCCACATCAAATACCACGCCTCGATAGTCGAACAATACATGGTGAACAACTGCACCGACGCTAAAGCAAGCTTGGATTGAATTCATGCCGCATTTATCTCTTAAAGCTACGTCTTTTAGCTCTTTCACGGCACATTGTCTTGCCTTCAATATCCTGAGCAGTCTTTTCCTGCCCTAAGCGCTTCTATATAAGAAACACGGGCAAACTTGAAAACTTACCAATCCGGTCCAATTATCCACTCTTCCAGACCTTGCATGTAGAGCGACCTGAGCAAATGATAAATCCTTTATCAACCCGTCGTAAATTTTCCATTATCGCAGTGGCGGCTATGACGGCGGCAATTTATAGCGCGGTTCCGGCTCATGGTACGACGCAAAATCCCCTAAGTATTCGTCTCGCCGTTTTAAAATTTGGCACAGTCAATTGGGAATTAAATGTAATAAAACACCACGAATTGGACAAACGTTCAGGATTAGTCCTTGACGTAGTCGGTCTTGCCAACAAAGACGCTACCTCTATTGCGCTAAACGCGGGCGATGTGGACATGATAGTTACTGACTGGATTTGGACTTCACGACAGCGCCATGCTGGAGCTGATTTTACCTTCGTGCCTTATTCCGAAGCAGCTGGCTCCGTTATGGTCCATCCAAACAGTGGGATTGAACGCCTCGAGGACCTGCGAGGAAAAGTAATTGGCGTCGCCGGCAGCCCAATCGATAAGAGTTGGCTTTTACTCCGCGCGTACTCATTTAAAACGATCGGCGAAGACCTCGGCAAAATAACAAGACCGGCCTACGCGGCACCGCCACTGCTGAACGAAAAATTCAAGCAAGGTGAGTTTGATGCAGTGTTGAATTACTGGAATTACACGGCCCGTCTGCGGGCAGCCGGTATGACTGAGCTTATTAAGGTGCAGGACCTGTTACCAGCACTTGGGGTTCCCGGGCGATTGCCATTAATTGGATATGTTTTCAGCGAATCCTGGGCTGAGAAAAACGTCGAAGCTGTTACGGCGTTTTTCAAAGCATCGGCGGATGCTCGAGCGATCATGATCGAGTCAGACGAAGAATGGGAACGCTTGAGGCCACTTACCAGGGCTAAAGATGATGCCACATTGGCAGCACTTCGCAATGGATACCGGGAAGGTGTTCCTCAGACATATGGACACGAGCAAGAAGAGGCTATCCGTGCTGCATTCCGCATTGTTGCTGAGCACGGTGGTCGAGCGCTGGTTGGACGGAACATAGAACTCGCACCCGGTACTTTGTGGGGCGGAGAAGCCTATTGAACCTAGTTGAATCCGTACCACGCACTGGAATAAACACAGCTTGGCTGCGTGTAATTTCGTTTATTCTACTACTGTTACTATGGGCGATCAGTGCGTTTTTCGCCCAGAGCCGCGTACTCCCTGATCCGTGGGCTGTGGCTATTGTCTTTTACGATCATTTGATCAATGGCAGTCTGCTTTTTGACCTTGGAATTACTTTATGTCGGGTGATAGCAGCGTTCGTATTGGCTATGGTTACCGGCACCGTTATTGGCATCTTAATGGGTTTAAGAAAGCGTCTCGACATCCTGCTGGACGGATGGCTGATCTTATTCTTAAATATACCGGCATTAGTCACGATAATCCTTTGCTACGTCTGGTTCGGCTTAACCGAAGTCGCCGCAATCACTGCCGTCTCCCTCAATAAAATTCCTAATGTTGTAGTCACGCTACGTGAGGGAACGCGCGCTGTAGACCGCGATCTCTTGCAGGTCGCGCAAGTGTTCAGAGTCGGCCACCGGAAAACGTTTTTTAAATTTTTCCTACCACAATTATATCCATACATCATGATTGCGGCTCGTTCCGGTATCGCTTTGATTTGGAAAATCGTACTCGTGGTAGAATTACTCGGACGCAGCAACGGTATCGGATTTCAACTTAGCGTATTTTTTCAGCTTTTCGATATTGCCAGCATTCTTGCCTATACGCTTGCATTCGTAATTGTCATGATAGCGGTAGAGTTGGCATTTATTGGCCCGATCGACCGTTATGCAACGCGGTGGCGCAAATGAGCTCCGCGGCACTAGACATTCGAATCGACCGCAAGGCCTACCCGACGAGTTCGGGTGGAGATGTTCGAGTTGCCATCAAAAACCTAAAGCTGTCCGTTTCAGATGGTGAGTTTCTTTGCATTGTCGGACCCTCTGGCTGTGGCAAGACAACTCTCTTAAATATCGTCGCCGGAATAGATGGAGATGCCAGTGGAGCTGTTATCCCAAAAACCGGTCAAACACTGGACTCGATTCGTGTCTCCTACATGTTTCAGACACCACGTCTTTTACCGTGGATGACAGTGCGCGAAAATGTTCGCGTCGTGCTTGATGAAACGACCGCAGCGAATGGAAGGGCCGAGCAATTACTAGAACGAATGGAACTTGCCGACTCATTTAATGAGTTTCCCAACCGACTTTCGAGTGGAATGCAGAGACGGGTTTCCCTTGCACGCGCTTTCGCAACCGAGCCACAATTACTTTTGCTCGATGAACCGTTTGTGTCACTGGATCAACCTGTTGGGAATATATTGCGTCAATTGTTGCTTGAGCTATGGCAAACACGACCTACTACAATCATTTTTGTGACTCATGACCTACGCGAAGCAATTTATTTATCCGACCGAATAGTGTTTTTGTCTCGCGGCCCGTCACAGGTTATACTCGAGAAATCGGTCGACTTGGCACGCCCCAGAGAAATCGAAGACCCGGCGATCGACCGTTTTCGTCACAAGCTATTATCGCAGCATGAATCCTTGCTGCACGGTATGGCCACTCCCCAATCAGACATCAGAAATGAAAATGATGGAACCGCTTGAACAGGGAATTTTAACGAAACAAGTTAGGACGGCACATTGAACAAAGTGAACAACAATAATAATTCCAACTCGGGTCCAGTATTGAATGCCACAGGAGTGGTTAAATCTTACGGCGCACGCAAAGCACTCGATGCCGTGGATATTACAATTCAGCCTGGAGAATTTGTTGTACTCCTCGGACCAAACGGCGCTGGCAAAACAACCCTGTTTCAACTCCTAACCGGCCTATTCACGCCCGATGCTGGAGAAATTCATATCGGAGGCATTGACATCCGTAATAATCCTGTTCCTGCACTTGCCGGAATTGGTGTCGTATTTCAGCAACCTACGCTCGACCTTGATCTTAGCGTGACAGATAACTTGCGTTTCCATGCGAGTCTTCACGGGTTGAACAGAACCGAAGCGCGCTTGCGTATTGATGAGGAGTTAGGAAAATTAAAACTGACAGACCGCTTTAATGATCGAGCGCGCACCCTGAGCGGAGGCCAGCGGAGACGAATTGAACTGGCACGCGCATTGCTACATCGGCCACAATTTCTGATAATGGACGAACCAACCGTTGGCCTCGATCCGAGTAGTCGGCGAGACTTACTCTCGTACGTTCTCCAGCTCAAGCGGGAGCGTCAAATGGCAATTCTGTGGGCGAGCCATTTAGTGGACGAAGCTGAACAAGCGGATCGCGTGATCATACTCCATAAAGGCCAAATACTCACAGCTGGTGAACCAGAAAAACTGGTGCAGCAAACGGGTTCCAATGACCTTCATGATGCTTTTGTGTCTATAACTAAAGAGAATTAGACACTAACTTTTTGCTGACAGAACCTCCAAACAGTTGATGTTGATACGAGGATTTTTTTTGAAATGGAACGCATGTTTTTGGGTCTGGCATCGAGTGCTTGGATTTTTGTTTTACTGGCGGTTCAAGTTTTTGCCGACGGAACGGGTCATATTTTTGTTAACAATAAAATGGATAATACCGTAACGGTCATTGACGGAAAAAATTCGAAGTCATAAAAACAATTCCTACTGGCGAAGGCCCGCGGGACATGCGCTGGCACAAAGGCAACACCCAACTCCTTATTGCTTCGAGTGGTGGCAATCGTATCGAAGTCCTCGACGTCGCAAAGCTGCGAGATAATAGATTTCCTCGAGGCCGGTGAAAATCTTGAAATTTTTAATATCAATCCATTTACTTACGGTGTTCAGTTCGTTCGATATGCTAGCGAGGATCAGCTTTTTGGTATGGGTGCCCTGGTCGCATACGGCTGCACCCTAGTGTTTTTAGTCGTTGCAATATACTGCTACAATTCGCAGAGAGGTTTTATACAGCGTGGCCCCCTGGCAGCAGCCACCTGAATTATAACCCAGAAGGGTTTTGATGCGCTTAAACTCCAGCTTTACTGATCTTATAGGCAATACCCCGCTTATTAAGCTCAAGCGAGCATCTGAGATAACGGGCTGCAGTATTTTGGGTAAATGCGAATTCCTTAACCCGGGTCAATCGGTTAAAGATCGGGCAGCGCTATATATAGTCCGGGATGCCGAACGGCAGGGCAAACTCAAACCGGGTGGCGTAATTGTCGAGGGAACCGCTGGGAACACCGGGATCGGACTCGCATTGGTCGGAAAGGCACTCGGGTATAGTTCAGTAATCGTAATGCCTGAAACACAAAGCCAGGAAAAAAAGGACATGCTCAGGATGTGCGGAGCTGACCTGCGTTTAGTGCCGGCATTACCGTACAGTGACCCTGGCAACTACATACGCTATTCCGGGCAATTGGCTGCAGAAATAGCAACAAAGACAAAGGCCGGCGCAGTCTGGGCTAATCAATTCGATAACGTCGCGAATCGCCAGGCTCATGCAGAAGGAACGGGGCCCGAAATTTGGGAGCAAACCGGCGGTCGAATCGATGCCTTCACGTGCTCGGTAGGTACAGGTGGCACCATCGCCGGCGTTGGAATGGCACTTAAGGAACAGAACACTGATATACAGGTTGTTTTATCAGATCCGATGGGTTCCGGCTTATTCAGTCTTTACACGCAAGGAGAAGCCAAACCAGAAGGTTCATCTATCACCGAGGGCATAGGTAATGGTCGAATTACTAAAAACCTTGAGAATGCGCCGATCGACGACTTTCAACAGGTCACGGACGAGGAAGCATTAAACGTGATCTTCGATCTCCTAAACCATGAGGGCCTCTTAATGGGTGGCTCAACTGGCATCAATGTCGCAGGCGCCATCAAACTCGCAGAAAAAACTGGGCCTGGCTGTACTATCGTTACAATCCTGTGTGACTACGGAAGCCGCTATGCCAGCAAGGTTTTTAATCCCGAATTTCTCAGGGGCAAAGGCCTTCCGGTGCCCGATTGGATGGCCTGATGGGGGCCGCTGAAACTAAACTGCTGTTTCGTGAAGATGCCTACTCCAAAACCTGCCAAGCAACCATCGTCGCTTGCAATGAAGAGGGCATTCAACTCGACCAAACCGTTTTTTATGGTCGGGGTGGTGGTCAACCCGGCGATACCGGCCTCCTTAAGCTTACAGATGGAAGTGCAATTGAAATTGTCGACACGATTAAAAGCAAATTTAAGAAGGGCTTAATCCACATCCCAGCTTCCCCAAATATAATGCTAGCGCCGGGTACACACGTCGTCGCGGCTATTGACTGGCAACGCCGCTACCAGATGATGCGAATGCACAGTTGCCTTCATCTTCTTTCGGCGGTTATCGGCGGAGCAGTTACTGGCGGCCAAGTTGGCTTTGAAGAAAGTCGACTGGATTTTGATCTTCCCGAAGCTAACCTCGACAAATCAGAGATAAACACTGACCTCAACAGTCTGGTCAAAGCGAACCATCAAATAACACCGAGGTGGGTCCCCGATGATGAACTTTCTGCAAATCCAGCACTTGTTAAGACAATGTCGGTCAAACCTCCTGAGGGTGCCGGGATGGTTCGGTTGATAGATATCGCCGGAGTGGATCTTCAGGCCTGCGGTGGTACCCACGTTGCACGTACTGGCGAGATAGGCTTCGTCGAAGTAACCAAGATTAAGAATAAAGGTCGCCACAATCGTCGGGTGACAATCGCATTAGCTGAGCAAAGTCACTCACGTTGATGGCCACCAATTCTGTTAGAGCGCTAGTCGATGCTGAATGGCTAGCTGGGAATTTAAACTCACCCCACGTCGCTGTGGTCGATGGCTCGTGGCATTTACCCACCATAAACCGTGATCCGTTAGCAGAGTTTGAGACGACGCATATTCCGGGGGCAGTATTCTTCGATATCGACCGGATCGCCGATGATGCGAATCCACTTCCACATATGATCCCCAGCGACGAAAAATTTGCCGGTCAGGTCAGCGCACTTGGAATCAGCAATCACGATCACATAATTGCGTATGATACCACTGGGGTCGGCAGTGCAGCGCGAGTTTGGTGGATGTTCCATCTTTTTGGTCACGATCGCGTGTCAGTGCTCGATGGCGGCCTCCCCATATGGCAAAAATCAGGAGGCCCAGTGGAAGATCAGGTGCCAGTACCAACTACGACTCATTTTACTGCTCAGTTGAACCGGGATTTACTGCGAACGACTGAGGACCTACTTCGCAACGTAGAAAACGGTGCAGAACAGATTCTGGATGCACGCACCCAAGGACGCTTTACAGGAAAAGAACCCGAACCCAGACCAGGACTGCGGAGCGGCCATATTCCAAAAAGTTTAAATCTCCCTTTCCTCGATCTTTATGATCCCAAGACCCACTTAATGAAATCTGTCGATCAATTGACGGAGGTCTTCTCGAAATCGGGAGTTGGAGAAGAGAAAAGGGTGATCACCTCGTGTGGTTCGGGCATCACTGCCTGCAATCTTGCACTTGCTCTACATCTAATCGGGCGTACCGACGTCGCCGTCTATGATGGCTCATGGAGCGAATGGGGAGGGCGCATAGATACCCCTATCGGAAAGTGATTAAAAAAAATCGGCCCGTGACCAGCTCCTGATTTCGACGAGTTGGCTGGATAAACATATAGACGACGCTTCAGCGGTTTGGAGTCAACGGTTTTTCAAGCGGCGCCAGTCCTGCTGATGGATCAGCATAACGTTTGGCATCAAGACATCCCTCGCTCTTTGCAATGACACAGGTCACCGCGGCATCACCGGTAATATTAACTGCCGTACGCATCATATCGAGCAATCGATCAACACCAATGATAAGGGCAATACCTTCCACCGGAAGACCTACCTGCTGCAACACCATTGCTAACATGATCAGTCCAACCCCCGGCACACCAGCAGTACCGATAGATGCCAAAGTAGCCGTCATAATTACTGCAAGAAAATCCCCAAGACTTAAGTCGACGCCATAAACCTGTGCAATAAACACGGTAGCCACGCCTTGCATAATCGCGGTTCCGTCCATGTTTATGGTGGCACCAAAGGGCACGGTAAAAGAAGCCACACTATTATCTACCCCGAGACGGTTTTGTACGGACTCCAGGGTTACCGGGATCGTTGCGTTACTGCTCGCAGTGGAAAAAGCGAATAATTGTGCAGCCCGCATCTTGAGAAAAAAGATTATTGGACTGAGCCCGCCAAATAGTTTTAATAAAAAGCTATAAGTGACGATCGCGTGGACCGCAAGGGCAGCAACCACGCACAAAAAATATTTTGCTAAAGGGACAAAAGCTTCCATGCCTTCCGTCGAAAATGTTCGTGCGATCAGGCAAAAGACGCCGGCAGGTGCAAGCCGCACTATGATCCATACCATCTGCATGATCACCGAATTTAGGTCTGTGAATACGTTAAGCACGTGGCGGCCTCTATCCCCGGCAACCGTAATTGCAACCCCTAGCAACAGTGCAAACACTATAATCTGAAGCATCTCACCATCAGCTAACGCGGCAACAGGATTGCTTGGCACTAAATCGATCAAGACCTGACTGAGAGGGGGCGCCTCTTGGGCTTTAAAATCAATTGCCGCGTCAGTAATTGCAAATCCTGCACCTGGTGATACAGCACTCGCTACGAGCAGCGCGATGGTGATAGCTAATGCAGTGGTTGCAATGTAAAAGCCGAGCGCCTTGGCGCCAGTTCTCCCCAAAGTGGCGACATTTCCCATGTTCGTGACACCACATACGAGTGACACCAACACCAAAGGAACTACCATCATTTTGAGTGAAGCAATGAAGATCGCGCCAACCACACGCAGCACACCATCAACCAGAAAACTTTGCACGGCGCCCGATTCTGCACCAAACAAATTCAGCAAAATACCAAGAAAGGCGCCGGCAATCATCGCAATCAAGATTTTCGTGGTGAGCGATATTTTTTTGCCGGCCATGGTATTGTCCATTTGCGTCGAAGGATCACGTTCTCGGAAATGACGGTACCATGCCAGCTATAATTACCTCAACCACACCCTAGAAGGCATTGGTCGGGGATGACATAGGAAAATTGCTAAAATGAACCCAGGTAACATCAATCAAAATATAAATATACTGTCATGAAGCAAGACACGCTAATCGTTACCGCCGGACGCGATCCGGAAGCCAATCACGGGGTCGTAAACCCTCCTGTCTATCACGCCTCTACTATCCTATTTCCTACGGTTGCCGCTTTAGAAGCCTCTCAAAGCCATCGGCTGGACAGAGACACTACGTACTATGGACGCTTTGGAACACCTACCACATTTGCCTTTCAAAATGCGGTTGCCGAGCTTGACGGCGGTCATCGAGCAATCGCTTTCGCATCGGGGAAATGTGCAACTTTGGTTGCGCTAATGGCGTTCCTTAAATCTGGAGATCATCTTTTGATGGTCGATTCAGCCTATGCCCCAACCCGCGCACTCTGCGACGGTTTACTTTCTCGGTTCGGCATCATAACAACCTACTACGACCCTCTAATCGGTACCGAGATTGGCGAACTTATTCGTCCCGAGACCCGAATTATATTTACCGAATCACCAGGTTCGCAAACTTTTGAGATCCAAGATATCAGTGCTATTACGGACACAGGACACGCTCAGGGCTGTACCGTTTTGATGGACAATACTTGGGCCACATCCCTCTTCTTCCGACCATTCGATCACGGTGTTGACGTAGTAATCCAGGCAGCAACCAAATATATCGTGGGCCATTCCGATGCGATGCTCGGTGTCATAACAACCACAGAATCAGCATTTGAAAGCGTTCAGCGCGCGGCACTAGACTTCGGTGCACCACCAGGACCCGACGATATCTACCTCGGCCAACGCGGCCTACGCACTTTGCGAGTTCGACTTGATCGCCACATGGAAACCGGATTGACGATCGCCAAATGGTTAAAGGCACAAAACCAAGTTGCGCGCGTGCTTCACCCGGGGATCCCGGATGACCCGGGCCACTCTCTCTGGCTACGGGACTTCCAAGGTGCTAGTGGTCTGTTTGGCGTGGTTTTGAAAAAAGCTACAAAGGCCGCACTAGCCGCAATGTTGGACGGCATGAAATTATTTAAAATGGGATATAGCTGGGGTGGTTATGAAAGTCTGATTATCCCTACTGATCCTGGAAAGCAGCGCACAGCAACAACTTGGGATCCGCCCGGGCCAGCACTTCGAATTCATGCTGGGCTCGAAGATCCGGACGATTTGATTAGTGATCTTAAACACGGGCTAGCACGCCTCGATTTAGCTTCCAGACGCTAACCAACAGGCATGATACAAACACCTTTTTCGCTAGAAAATTCAGAAACTGCTATGTTGATCGTCCCACTGTCGTACCTACGCCCACGCAATAACACCCTTAATATTGTAACTGTCATGCGACAGAGCCTGTTTATACGACGTGAGGCGAAACAGGACTAACATGAACTGGAAAAGCTGTTGTACCAACTGGGCCTTTTGTTTTGCCTGGCTGGTAATCGGCACATGTAGTCTCGGACAAGTGCATGCCGAAGATATTGCATATGAGAATTCTGAGATTTGGATAGAGTCCGCTGCTGGCCAGCATCATTTTGTCGTAGAAATCGCGAACACCCATACGCAACGTCAACGTGGCCTAATGTTCCGTCGGGAGCTACCGCGAAATACCGGAATGTTGTTCAATTTTGGCAAGGAAACGCGCCTCGCTATGTGGATGAAAAACACTTTCATCCCTTTAGATATGCTTTTTGTTAATAAGCACGGTACGATCCACCGAATTGTTGAGAATACCACCCCCTTGTCTCTCAAAACGATACCAGCGGGGGCTCCGACTATGGTGGTTATTGAATTTAATGCGGGGGTTACTCGTCAGTCAGGGATCCGTCCCGGAGACAGAGTTATTCATAAAATTTTCGATGTCGATTAAACTCACTGAAACGGCATATGGTACTAAACAACACACTACCCAATGTCGGGTTATCAGATAAGAAAATGGCTGACGTTAGGAAACTTAGACTGCGCCTCCTTTTTGGCCCAGAAATAGCGGTCGGACCGGGGAAAGTCGCGCTTCTAAAAGCCATCCGAGAGACGGGATCAATCTCGGCGGCCGCCCGTCGTATGAATATGTCGTACCGTCGCGCTTGGCTGCTTGTCGACACCATGAACCGGTGCTTTCGGAAACCACTGGTTGACGCTTCGCCAGGCGGCAAGGGAGGCGGTGGCGCAAAAGTGACCGAATTCGGGGCAACTGTACTCGCGAAATATCAAACAATGGAAAAGACAGCCACCGCCGCTGTTAGCACACATATGAAATCATTTGCTCAACTATTGGCCGACCATCCACCAGACGCAAACTGAACAAACCTAACACCAAAATTGTACGGTTAGGCTGTTGACATATAGCGTTATATTCCATTATATATAACACCCCGTCATATACCATGGTATATGACGGGGTGCCCCTTTATCCATACCTGTCGAGTGGGTTTGAGTGCGTAGACAATCTAAACTATTTAGGCGCGCACCTAGCCAACGGGAATTGGTTTAAGTGCGTGCCTTTCTTTTGTTCGCAATCGTAAGCGGTGCGCTGCTGTTTACGGTGCCAAGACAGACAACCGCTGAGGATGTTTGGCTGCTCGCAGCTGCAAGCCTGAGCGACGCAGTGACAGCTATCACTGAGTCCTATCAAGCCAAATCCAACGACAAGATCATCAATTTATTTGCAAGTAGTTCAGCCCTTGCTCGACAAATTGAAAACGGAGCTCCCGCCGATATATTCATCTCAGCCTCCCTCGACTGGATGGATATGCTGATCGAAAATGATCTCATTGAACCAACCAGTCGACAAGACGCACTGGGCAACAGCCTCGTCTTAGTCACACCGGTCGACAGCGCAATTGATCTTGAAATCAAAACCAATTTCCCCCTCGCCAAGGCGCTCGGCGACAGCCGCCTGGCTATTGCGGATCCCGATTCCGTTCCCGCCGGGCTATATTCTGCAGCGGCATTAAAATCCCTTGGCGTCTGGCCGATGGTCGCAGACAAGCTGGCACCAGGCAGCGATGTGCGAAATACCTTGGCATTGGTCGAACGTGGTGAAACAAGGCTTGGCATCGTTTACGAAACCGATGTCACGGCAAGTAAGAAAGTACGGATAGTCGACCATTTCCCCAATGAATCCCATCCCCCCATCATTTACAGCTTTGGAATTGTATCGGACCAGGATCGTTCGGCTGTTGTATCCTTTTACGATTTTCTCACGGGTGCAGAAGCAATGAACATTTTTAAAGTTCATGGATTTACCCCACAGTAAATAATGTTCCCGCTTAGCACAGACGAATGGCTCGCCATTGAATTAAGCCTGCGGGTAGCGTTCTGGAGCGTATGGTTCAGCCTACCGTTCGCCTTGTTTTTTGCCTGGCTCCTAGCACGTCGCAATTTTTTTGGAAAAACTTTGGTCGACGGTCTCATCCATTTGCCGCTGGTTTTACCACCAGTCGTGATCGGTTATATATTGCTGGTAATGCTTGGGCGAAAAGGCCTCATCGGGGAATGGCTATACGAGGCCCTAGGAGTTAGCGTTGCGTTTAAGTGGGAAGGTGCCGCTATCGCATCGGCCGTAATGGGCTTTCCATTGATGGTACGTGCTATTCGTTTATCGTTGGAAACAGTTGACCAAGGCTTGGAAAAAGCAGCAAGAACCCTGCGAGCAGGACCTATCCGAGTTTTCTTAACCATCACCCTGCCGTTGATATCCCCAGGCATCCTCACCGGAGTAGTTTTAGGTTTTGCTCGGAGTCTAGGAGAATTTGGAGCAACCATCACCTTCGTATCGAACATCCCAGGTGAAACCCGCACATTACCATTAGCGCTTTATACCTTCACGCAAGTACCAGGTGGAGATGCCATGGCAATGCGCCTAACCGTAATTGCAGTCGTACTTGCTTTGCTTTCACTTTTCATCTCCGAATTTTTAGCTCGGCGCATTCGCACTAGGATCGGAGGCTGAGCGATGCTTGAGGTAAAAATCAAAGGGGCGATTGACCAATTTGAAATCGATGCCACATTCATGACGGAAGCCGGAACTCTCACAGCCCTATTTGGCCGCTCGGGCGCGGGAAAAACGACTATCATCAACATGATTGCTGGATTGGTTAAGCCACGCGATGGGCGGATAGCAATCGACAGTGATGTCTTGTTTGATTCGGCTCACGCCATTGATCAGCCTCCTAACAAGCGTGGGGTTGGATACATCTTTCAAGACAATCTCTTATTTCCGCATTTAACGGTTAAAGGAAACTTATGCTACGGACAAAATTTGACACCGACAGCGGATCGATACCTGGATTTCGATGAGATGGTGGAACTACTCGGTCTTAAGCATCTTCTGTCACGCAGACCGAGTTCTTTATCGGGTGGTGAAAAAAAGCGTGTCGCAGTGGGAAGAGCCCTATTGGCAAATCCACGTGCACTCTTAATGGACGAGCCGCTAGCCGGCCTCGACATGGCTCGCAAAGATGAAATTCTCCCCTTCATCGAGCAGATACGCCAACAGGTGCGACTACCTATTGTCTACGTAAGTCATGATATTGACGATGTGCTTCGGCTCTCCGACCAGATCGCCTTAATCGACAAAGGCCGTACCGTTTTGGTTGGACCTGCAGAAACGGTTGCAAACCATGCTGAAGCACGATTGCTGCTTGGGCAAAACAATCCCTCAACCATCGTCTCGGGTACTGTTATCAGCCATGATACGACTTTCGGACTTACCAGTCTGGAAACACAGGCCGGGTTAATACGCGTTCCGGGATTGAAACTTCCTCCGGGCTCGCCACTTCGATTACGTTTGAATGCACGCAACATCTCAATTGCGCTCAGCAAACCTCAAGATATAAGCGTTCTCAATGTACTGCCTGGCGTGATCGAAAGTATTGAGAAAATCGACACTAGTACCGTAGACGTTAAAATTCGACTTGCAACACAACTTACGATTGATGCTCGGATAACAACGCTTGCACATCAAAATCTTAACCTCGCCATCGGAACATCAGTTTTTGCACTGATAAAAAGTGTGGCCGTAGATCGTTTTTAGCCAAACCTATAAACGAAACCTAGTCTTCCGCTGAGCGAAATTGGGATCTGATCCAGTTTTAGTTTAGGCTCACCACAATTGTCGAGGAGGTTGTATTGAGCAAAAAAGGGACGCCACGTACAGGCGGTCAAATTCTAGTCGACCAGCTTTTGTTGAACGATGTCGATACAGTATTTGCGGTTCCAGGGGAAAGTTATCTGGCGGCGCTGGATGCACTTTACGGTGCACGCAACCGTGCGCGCGTAATCACCTGCAGGCAAGAGGGCGGTGCGGCTTTTATGGCCGAGGCATACGGAAAAGTCACAGGACGGCCAGGGATTTGTTTCGTCACACGCGGGCCCGGAGCCTGTAACGCTTCAATTGCTGTTCACACTGCCATGCAAGACTCAACTCCAATGATGTTACTTGTCGGTCAAGTCGCACGAAAATTGTTGGGCCGTGAAGCGTTTCAGGAAATCGATTACGGCCGCATGTTTGCACCGCCAATGGCAAAGATGGCGGTCCAGATCGATGATCCTTACAGAATTCCTGAAATAATCCACAACGCGCTTACTACTGCAATATCCGGACGTCCTGGACCGGTTGTCGTCGCTCTGCCAGAAGATATGCTGGTTGAGGAATGCACAGTGGTCGATGGCAAGCCGGTGCAGGCGGTTCAACCGCACGCCGCACTGGAACAACTCACTGAAGTGCTTGAAGCATTAGCAAAAGCAGCTCGCCCTATGATGATCCTTGGTGGCGGCGGCTGGGATCCAGAAGCCTGCGCCAATATCGCAAAGTTCGCATCAGATAATTGCCTCCCAACAGCAGTGTCGTTCCGGCGCCAAGACCTATTTGACAATCAGAATGATTTCTACATCGGTGATCTAAGCTCCGGCGTCGATCCGGCCCTTGTACAACGAGTCAAAGATTCGGACTTCTTGTTAGTGGTAGGCGCGCGGCTTGGCGAAATGACTACCAAAGGCTACACCACTATCATGCCGCCGGTACCGAAGCAGCGCTTAGTTCATGTCTATGCGGATGCCCACGAACTTGGAAAAGTGTTTCAGCCCGACATTGCAATCCTATCTGGCATGTCTTCCTTTGCACAGCAGGTAAGCGAACTCGATCCAGTCGATGGAAACATTTGGGTTACCTGGGCAAAGGCCGCGCGTAAAGATTATTTAAAAACACAAGATCCGGATGATCTAGGCGGAGAACTCGACCTAGCTTTCGTTGTAAAGCATCTACAGGAAGCTCTAGCCCAAGATACTATTGTTACAGTTGACGCTGGCAACTTTAGCGGTTGGGTGCACCGCTTTTGGCGCTTCCGGAAATCACGTACAGAGCTTGGTCCGACGGTGGGAGCGATGGGTTATGGCGTACCTGCCGGAGTAGCCGCACAAATTGCGTGCCCTGATCAGTCTGTGGTTAGCTTTGTCGGGGACGGCGGTTTTCTAATGACCGGCCAAGAGTTAGCCACCGCACTTCAACACGGTGCGGCGCCAATCATTCTAGTTTTTAACAACAGTATGTACGGCACCATTCGAATGAATCAAGAGCGGGAATACCCCGATCGCGTAATCGCCACAGATCTGACCAATCCCGATTTTACAGCCCTCGCTCACGCCTATGGCGCTCACGGAGAACGCGTTGAACGGACGGAAGAGTTCGCACCCGCTCTGAAACGAGCACAGGCGTCGGGTAAAGCCGCAGTGATCGAACTTATTGTTGATCCGGAACAAATAACTACACGCGCAACCTTGAGCCAAATTCGAGGAGCAGCACGTACGCGCACAGAATTAGGAAGTCAGTAGCCAAATATTCTTATCCAGATTGTGGAAATTCCAATTGAGGGAATCGTAGAAACTTATGAGGAATTTCCAATAGCCAAAGGCCTTAGCTTTTACATCTCATGCGGTG
>JYMV01028587.1_pt1 | contig 42160 bp, 29 predicted proteins | sample 338911 | NCBI WGS metagenome assembly JYMV01 (sample SAMN03354496, study PRJNA234377) | hydrothermal vent metagenome | biome: Deep sea; feature: Hydrothermal plumes at the Eastern Lau Spreading Center, Western Pacific Ocean; material: Seawater | place: Tonga | collected 2009 | depth 2000 m m | reverse complement strand
GTCGGCTCGTCACATCCTGGGGCTGGAGAAGGTCCCAAGGGTTGGGCTGTTCGCCCATTAAAGTGGCACGCGAGCTGGGTTCAGAACGTCGCGAGACAGTTCGGTCCCTATCTGTTGTGGGCGTTGGAAATTTGAGAGGATCTGACTCTAGTACGAGAGGACCGAGTTGGACAAACCTCTAGTGTACCTGTTGTAGTGCCAACTGCACCGCAGGGTAGCTATGTTTGGATGAGATAAGCACTGAAAGCATCTAAGTGCGAAACTCGCCTCAAGATGAGATTTCCTTTAAGGGTCGTTGAAGACTACGACGTTGATAGGCTGCAGGTGTAAAGACAGTAATGTCAAAGCCGAGCAGTACTAATTACCCGTAAGCTTTCTAACATTTCAACTCATAATTTAATTTGTATGAATTGTAGTTATTAAGCTTGAAAATATTCTCTTTTGATGTCATGTTATAGCTCCAAAATTCCGTTTATTCGGATCAAATGAGTTTAAACTTTATGGTGGCTATTGCGATAGGGTCCACCTCTTACCATTCCGAACAGAGAAGTTAAGCCTATCAGCGCAGATGGTACTGCTATACCAAGCGGGAGAGTATGTCGTCGCCAATTTTGGCCCCAATCGCAAGATTGGGGCTTTTTTTGTGACAATTTCACAGAGATTGTACCGTTTGGGCGTGTATCTTTGCCCATATTTTTCTTTGCTTTGATCAGGTCAACCCATATTCTTATCGCTGTAGTATTCATAACTGCGTTTAGCACTGCAGCGAAAGCTGAGGATGACTCCACCAGCGTTTCTGCAGATACAGATACCTCACGAATCAAGATATATAATTGCCTTGAACTTAACGGCCCATACAAGATTACCTGGCAGTATGACTATGAGATAACTGGTTTGCAGCAGTATCGCTCCACAAATAACCTGCTAAGAACCTTCGCTCCCAACGTTTTTACATCAGGAATTAACAATTTAAGGTTGCCTTCCATTCTTGCTGACCTGGGAACGATTGGCAGCCCTGCTAAATCTATGATCTACCAACCCAACATACGTCCTGGTCTGGATTACGGCTTTCATAGTTTCGATCACTATAAGCTCAACCCTGAGCATACACTATTCTACAACCTTAGAACACCACTTACAGAAATATACTACCAGGTGGGCGCTAAAGAGGAGCAGTCGATATCCGTATTACACGCGCAAAATGTTAATGAACTGGTGAATGTTGGCATTGTATATCAGCGAGGGGGAACAGAGGGATTCTATACCAGGCAACAAGGAGATTATGTAAACTTCAAAGCCTTTACGTCTATTGACTCCAAGAATGAAAGATATCATCTCAATGCACAGGCCATCTGGAACGAGTTGAATAAAGACCAAAGTGGAGGAATTGCAGCAGATAGCTTATTCGAAGATTCGGTGATAAGGAAGGATAATATCCCGGTGAATTTAGCATCGGCTTCCAGTTCTGAGAACGAACAAGTGTACCGTCTTAACCAAAGCTTCGACTTCGGAAAAACTGAGGAGATACACGTCAATGACAGCACCACAGGTACGGATTTTACCGGTAAGCTGCGTATTTACCATACCTCTGCTTACGATAAAGGAGCCGTCTATTTTTGGGATAGTAGTCCTGACACCGGATACTACCCGGCTATATATCATGATTCACTATTAACGGACAATCATGTCCATAGGCGAAAGTTCACCAATACCCTGGGCGTTGTTACACTGGATCTCGATCCGGGAAACAGAAATAAATTGAACGCTGGAATTGCCGGAATGCACGAGTATATTATCTACAACCGTTATAGAAAGGATACTATTACCTACAATGCTATAGTAAAGGGATTCTTCGGAAACAGCGCCTATGCCAATTTTCATTGGAATATAAGTGGTGATTATGCGGTAGAAGGGATAAATGCAAAAGACTACAGATGGGAGCTGAAGCTGAAGTACACCAATAAGAAGAAAACACAATACCTGGATTATTTATTGTCAGTACAACAAAGAGCCCCATCTATGATCCACTATTTTTATGAGGGCAATCATTACCGATGGAAAAATAATTTTGAGAAACAGCATAATGCAACAACATATCTTCAATACACCTTTGTGAATCACGGTGCGCGTATCGGATTGAGAGCAGATGCGATTGGTCAATACGTTTACTACGATAAAGAAGGCCTTCCCAGGCAAGAACTCGATGAAATCAATATATTGTCTGCTTATGTCATGAAGGACTTCAACTGGAAACGCTTTTCGATCAAGAACAGACTACAATATCAGGTGGTTTCAGATTCTGCTGTCATGCGATTACCCAAACTCATAGCGAGTCATTCCGCTTTTTATCATAATTACCTTTTCAAGAAAGCTCTTTATATGCAGATTGGTTTCGATGTCCTGTTCAATACCAGCTATTATGCAGACGCCTATGCACCCTCTACCCAACAGTTTTATTTGCAGTCAGAGAAGATGATAGGAAATTATCCCTACCTGGATTTCTTTGTCAACTTCAAGATCAATCAGGCGAAATTCTTTGTAAAGGCTGCTCACATTAACCAGGGATGGCTCTTAAATCGCTATTATGCCGTGCCACACTATCCAAGGAATGACCTGGCGTTTATTGGCGGTGTATCGTGGCGTTTCCTGGATTGAAGTAGTGCTCTTCCTTTTCTGGCCTGGTTTCTCAAGACCGAATTATTCCACCACGATTCTCTCCCGGTAGGTATGTTGACCATTGGTTAAGACAATACAATAAATGCCCGGGGACAGGTTGTCTTTTCTTATCACTATACGATCAGATGTAATACTGATTTTCTGGCGTACCTTATTGCCCAATAGGTCATAAATGGTCAGCTGGAATGCATCGTTGTCCGTGTTATCAAAGTACACGGTTGCAGTGTGATCAAATGGGTTGGGTATAACCAGTAGTCCAGCGGTAGCATTTGGCTCAGGAATGCTTATGGGGATGATGATGGTAACGGACTGACAAAGCGTATCTATGCCACAGCCGTTAGAGGTGATCAGGCAAACGTCATAGGTACCCTCAGAAAAATAGCTATGGATCGGGTTTTGATCGATGCTTATAATCCCATCTCCGAAATCCCAGTACCAGCCTGAAGCACCTGCCGACAGGTCTGAAAAGTATAAGGTAGCTGACGAATCCGCATATGCAAAGGCCGACACAGGAAGCGGACAGGATGCAGTGTCCTCTATCTGTATGTTGTCAAGATAAAAGTTATTTCCCCATCCATTGACGCCGACAAAATTCAACATCACTGGCCCCGCAGAGTATGGGGTGAGGTCTATTGCAACCTGCACCCAGTCTGCACAGGTGGGTTCCCATACGTTTTGTTGGGGGCCAATCGTTTCCAGCTGATCCCCAAACTTATCATATAGGATGGTCCATGTAGCGCCACAGTCGGAACTTACTTCTACCCGAAACCCATCTTCATATCCATTTCCCCAACGTGCATAGGCGTAGTCATAGGTGAGTATGGGATTGTTAGCCCCGAAGAGATCAATGTATGGGCTTATCAAATCGTCTTCCTCACCTGGGTTATCGAAGTAAAAGTGATTCATGTGTGCAGCTGTGGTTGGGTTGCAGTCTGCTCCTTCCTGCAGGGAAATACTCTGCCAGGTAGCCCCATTGTCCCAGTTAATCAGATTCCAGTAAGCCGGGGTAAATGCAGCACTTTCAAAATCCTCTGCATGGGGGAGGGCCTTTATCTCTTGCTGGAATTCAATGAAATCTACTATTGTCTGCGTATTAGTGCCGTATGCATCCGTCACCGTAAGCGTTACGCTATAATTCCCTGGGGTGCCATAGGTAACGACCGGGTTTTCCAGGGTTGAGATTGAGGGTGACCCTCCAGGAAAGTTCCATTGAAAAGAGGCATTGCTGTCACTGACCGCAGAATAACTCACGAACTGCACTGCGTTAATAAAGCAATTGACTAACCTTGTGTCAGATGAAATCTGCGCCTGTGGTGCACTCGCTTCATACAGGTCACTTTCCCACGCACCCCTATTGGTACCATTGACCAGCTTTTGGTCTTTGTAATTGATGACCAATTGGGTAGAATTGCAATTCGCCGGCAAACCACTACTGTACAGCTCCCATTCGGAGAGGGTGTTGTTTCGGTAATAAACACCGCTGCGTGTTCCCAGGTAAACACCACCGTCCGTGCCCCGTTGGAATTCAATATTGGTGGGCCATTCTCCATCCAGGGAAGGCGAGCTGTAATTGTTCCATGTTGTTCCGCCATCTGATGATTGAAATACCTGGTATCCATCCATGTTGGGTGAATTTCCATATTGTGAGGTTCTTGCAAGCCAGATGCTGTTGGCATCTGTATTGCTGATCGTAATGTCATATGGTACCCAGTCGTCTCCATTGAGTAAACTACTGAACGGGGTGATTTCCGTCCAGATTTGCCCACCATCTTCAGTTCTCCAAACCTGTTTTGCTCCCCACCAGTCTTCGTAGGTACACACGTAGAGAACCTCAGGGTCCGACCAGGCAAGCTCAATACTGGTTACCATCTTGCCAAAATTGTGTATCAACTCAAAACTGCCGCCATTATCAACAGTACGCAACAAGAGGTTGTTTCTACCCACATACATGGTATTGTATTGTGTGGGGTCAAACTCCAGATTGCTTGATGCACCTGATATATACGATGCGTTGGGCAGTGAATCAAATGTGAAGGATGTGTTGGCAACTGTCCTGTCTCCTGATAATACCTTGCCACCATAGTCTGAATAGCACAACCTTGAGTTGCCATAATTTACATATCCCCTAATGTTATCTCCACCATCAGTAGAAATCCAATCGTCGTTATACACCTGGTTGTCTTTAAGTAAGGTGCCATTATGATAGGTGCCTCCAAGCATAACATTGGGGTCGGAGTGTCCGGCACCAAAACCCCAGAAATCTGTGCCTGCAATGCCAAACATTCTCACCTGTACCGTGGCACCTGTATCGTCAGAATAAAAAATACCACCATCACACGCAATCCAGAGATCATCACCATAAAATCTTATATCATGTATATCTGCATGGACGTAATTGTCCTTATAACTATGGCTCCATTTAGAGGGGCAGGTGAAGGTGTATCCCCCATCAGAGCTGATCCAATGGTTTACCCCTCCCACGTGTAAGCGATCTGCATCTATGGGGGAAACATCAAAAGCGAGGTCGTAATAGTATTGTCCTCCATCATCCGACCCGTTATCCTGCCAACCCATCAGGTTTAGGTTCGTTGAATCAGGAGGGCCTGCAGGTTGGGCTCCGCAGCACCTGAAGGTCCACGATTCTCCTTCATCCTGGCTCACATAAATGCCATAAAGGCCGCTGCCTCCATTGGCAGAGCCGGTTGCCAGGGCATAAACGTTGCCTGGTGCAGCAAGGGTGACAGCAATTTCTGTTCGTTTCTGTTCGTCAGGGTTCACGGGTGAGGGCCAGCCATTGGTTTTTTGAACGAACGAAATACCTCCATCAACTGATTTATGAAACTCAGTCTGACTCGCTGTTTGCCTAACTACATATATTATTGTGGGATCTGTAGGATGGAATTCGACCTCCTGTATTTCACCGTTTACAACCTGGGAAAAGTTGGCTCCACCATCAGTAGTTACAAATAATCCAATATCCGTGGCAGCAAATAGCCTATTTGTATCTGTGGGATCCATAACCAGATCATTACACCATATATCCAATACCTGAAAGGTTGCATCTCCCACTATTTCCCAGCTAATACCGCCATTATAGGTCTTGTAGATGTTGGTTCCCCCTCCAAAATATACGGTATTCTCATTCTGGTGATTGATTTCCAGTGCAACCACCGAACCAATCATCAGCGTATCTGTTACTGACATCCAATTTAGTCCCTTGTCAAGGGTCTTCCAAACACCCGCTGTGGCAGTACCAGCGAACAACACATCAGTATTGGAAATTGCCTGTTCCATGGTATACACATGGGCAGCGCCTGCAGCATAGCTTACACTCTCTGCACCCTTGTCAAAGGTCCAGGGGCCGATGCTCTGCCAGTTGGCATTTGCTGCTGCGCTTTCCGAAATGGGTTTGATTTTGTTTTGAGGGATGTAGTTCTTACTAACGGCCCTTCCTATTGACCTGATCCACCGTTTGTAGTATTGCGTATGGGAATTCTTTACCAGGGGGGTGGAACCGTAGTATTCGTCATAAGCTCTTGTTACTGCCCCAGGATCTGGATTTTGAGTGTACATCAACTTGACCCAATTTGGCAATAAGCTGTCCTGGGCATTATAGGCTTTTTCAGTCTGTGCCAGCAAAGGGGTAGTGCACACAAAAAAACAGAACATCAAAAAGCAACAATAGTTTTTCACGATCGAAAATTTTGGATTTACAAGGTACTCATTCTGTAAGAAATCAGTCTTGCATGGAAGATGGGGATCACTGATCATAACCCCAACCAGTATATCAACTTTACCACGAGTGCCCGGTTCTTTACATCAAATGTAGGTGGCAGGTAATTCTCGGTATATACTATATACAGGTCCGACATGGGCTTGAACCTCCATTGGAACCGCGAATTGATATTTACATTTTCCTGTTGGGTATTGTATTGGATAAAAGTGGTAAAAAACATGCTCCTGGTGAAGGAGACTTCAATTTTTGGCCCTACCAGCCAGATAGAAGCGTCGGGGAACGAATCTGGCAAATGGATCTCGTTTTGCTCCACGTTCATAGAGAAAATCCCCCAGGGCTGTTGTCGATAGCTAATATCTCCAATCGTTGTAAGTTTGGTGCCACTATAAAAACCCCCATAGTTAGCTTTGAGCTTACCGCTGAGTTTCTTGCGTGTATTAGATTCAAACTTTATCAGGAAGTTACGGTAGTAATAATTGCCCGCCGGCAGCGGTGCTCCACCTGAATAGGTGACATCAAAATCGTAATTGAGTTTGGTGAAAACGTCATGATAGTGGACTTCCAGTACAGAAGTGTTTTGAAAATTGATTTTATAGTTGGGCATAAAGAACAGGTCGGTAGGTTCTAGGTTTATGTTGTAGTAATTGTTAATGTACAGTGCCGGTCCATGGTAATTTATGGGGCCTCCTTTTGGATAAATCTTGTACTCAAACATTGGCTCAAGACGGTAATAACTCACTGACTCAAACGACTCCGTTTCAGAATTATATTGTTGGTTACGCGGCACAAAACCCACTTCCGGTTGGTAATTCTCGCCAGCGTATTCGTGGTTCCACATAGCGAAAAAGCGTTTGCTATTAAACATGAGCCAGGAAGCGTGGGTGTAACTGTTAGGTAGATTTTCAGAGGTTAATCCCTGGTGGTAGAAAACCTTGCCGCGCCATTTATTGCTTTTGGTTACCAGGTTAAAGTCTACGCCTAAAACCCTATTGTAGTCATTAGGTGAAAACTCGTTGTTTTCTATAGCTTGCCTATTAACGAATATCCCGGCCAGATAACTATCTCCCAAGACTGTTCGCTGGATTGCCAACACCCCATAATTCTGGCTTTTCAGATCAAGAGGAGTATCGGCTGCTGTCTGTAAGTTCATTACACCAATCCGCGTCTTCTTATTTATTTTGCCACTCAATCTTGCTCCGGCAATAATCGGTATCTGCTGGCCTTGATACAAGCCGATATTCCTTGAAAAAAAGGGCCTTATTTGCCTGAAACCAAAATCGCCGAATAAGTCACTGTTTTCAATAAAGAATTGTCTTTTTTCAGGGAAGAATAGGCTAAACCTGGTAAGATTGGTTTGCTGACGATCGACTTCCACCTGGCTAAAATCAGGGTTGATGGTGAGGTCGAGGTTGAGCGAAGACGAAACGGCAATTTTTATATCCCCACCTATATTTCCCCCGGTTTCAATTTCTTCTTTGTTGTCAATATCTCTGGATGTATTGCCAATGGCATATGGAATTACAGTAATATTCGCTCCTGCTTTAGCGGGTGGCGTATCCCATTTCATCTGACCGGTGAATGCAAGAGAAGCAATATTGAAGTTGATAGGAACAGGTGACCATGCGGATCGCTCGTTACGTTTGAGGTCGTTTCTTGCAAAGTTGATACCCCATGTACTTGTTCCTTCTTTATAACGAATGGTCTTGTATGGGATGGACATCTCAACAACCCAATAACCGTCATAGTGCTTCACCTCACTGGACCATTTGTTGTCCCAACTCGTAGTAACACCAAATCCCCCGCCGCCCTCCACAAGGCCTTCTCTCTGAACACCAAGCGGGTTCACCGCGAAGCTGAAGCCGTTCAGATGATCATTGAAAGGGTCAAGAAAAACAGCAAATGCGTCACTCACAGGGAAGCTGAAGTCCCTTTTCAGGGATTGAATCACGTAATCTCCCTTGACTTCATCGTAGCATTCCGCAGCTATGTAGATATTGTGCTCATCATACGTCACACGAACTTTCGTCAATGTCTCAGCATAGGAAGTGTCATCAGGGAAACTTTTGAAGAAATTCTCTGCTACTTCAGCATTCTGCCAGTCTGTTTCGCGCAATTCTCCATCAATGATAATAGACCCAGCGGCCCGCTTGATGAGGAGAGTAGGCTGTTCCTTATTCTCAGCGAACAACCCGAAACTCCAACTTGCCAGTAATATGTAGGAGGCTAACCGTTTCAATCTTACCCAAGTTTAATCAGGTGGGCAAAGGTAGGAAAATGAATGTAACGGGATAGTGAGAAGGTCATTATCCAATTGGAGAGGATTGCGAAGAATTACGATCAGGTCTTCTGCTTCTTCTTTCTGGCAGCAGGGAAAAGAACATTGTTCAAGATGAGTCTGTAGCCCGGGGAATTGGGATGTAAATTCAGGTCTGTTGGCGGATCTTGCACAAAATGTCGGTAATCTTCAGGATCATGGCCGCCATAAAAGGTCCAGGTGCCTTTTCCAAACTCTCCATGAATGTACCTGGCTGAACCAAGTGATTTAGTCTCACCCATAACCAGTACATCCGATTTGATATACTTCTTATTGAACGCAGTTGTCTGACCCATGAAACCCTTGATCACCTGTTCGTGATTCTGACAGAGCATAGTTGGAACAATATCCCACTTGGCAGAGAACTCGAACAATTTAAACGAATCCATATTCTGCGGTGTTCGCGAATGTGTCCTGGTTGCATCGATACTGGAGTATTCATAGACATTCGGGTCCCTCTCCAGTATAAAGTCCTTAAATGCAAATGAACTCTCGTAATTCAGCTTTGATTGAGCTTGAGGATCATCGGCATCACCGTCGAACATGGGTTTGCAAATATCAAGTCCTTCCGCGGCAAGTGCGATGTCAAATGCGTCTGTAGCCGCACACATTGCAAAGAGAAATCCTCCACCAACGGTATAGTCTCTGATCTTCCTGGCAACAGCCAACTTCAGCAGTGACACTTTTTGAAAACCAAGCTTGGTTGCCATCTCCTCGTTTGAACGCACATATTCATGATACCACGGCCGATTTCTGGACCCTGCATAAAACTTACCATACTGTCCGGTAAAATCCTCATGGTGGATGTGTAGCCAATCATACAGTGGCAGTACTTCACTTAATACTTCTTCATCATATACAATGTCATAAGGGATTTCGGCATAAGCAAGCACTAAGGTCACAGCATCATCCCATGGCCTTTTATCCTTGGGTGAATAAACCGCAATTTTGGGTGACTTCTCCAGCTTCACCACATCCATATTAACCTCTGGATCCGCAATCTCCCGGAGGATCTGTGTAGACTGCACATCAGCAATAAGTTCGTAGCTAACTCCTCTGATAGTACATTCACTCTGAATGAGACTTATATTCTTGATCATGAAACTTCCACCACGGTAGTTAAGCAGCCACTGTACTTCAATATCGTTCTGAAGCACCCAGTAGGCAATTCCATATGCCTTCAGGTGATTTTTTTGAGTGGCATCCATCGGAATAAGGAGATATGCGGCCTGGGATACTCCGATAGAGCATATCAAGAAAAACGCGGTTAACACGCTTCTGAATTTTATGGCTAACATATTCGGCATCTGATCTATACTCTCCGCTCAAACTTATTAACGTCAAAGATAACGCCATATTTTATATGACGCTAATACGTTAATCAGGAGCAGAAGGTTGTCAGGTAATTTTAGAATGGCGGTGGACCATCACCTTCCCCTTCATCCTCGTCATTCATCTTAGATGGGGCAGTATAGGTCTTCGGTTCAGATCCATAAGGATTATGGCTACCGTCAAATGTTTCAAATTCATCCAGAGACTTGAACTTGGCCAGACGATCTATGAACTTAAGTTTAACAGTTCCAGTTTGACCATTCCTGTGTTTGGAGATGATAACTTCAGCTATACCATTGGTTGGGTTTTGAGCATCATCTTCATCGATACCATAGTACTCTGGTCGGTATAGGAATATTACTATATCAGCATCTTGCTCAATAGCACCGGATTCGCGGAGGTCAGAGAGCATTGGTCTCTTGTCCCCTCCTCTGGTTTCCACCGCTCTGCTGAGCTGCGATAATGCGATAATTGGGACATTGAGTTCTTTGGCAATGCTCTTTAAAGACCTCGAGATCAAACTAATTTCCTGCTCCCGATTACCCTTCCCTTCAGTTCCGGTAGTCATAAGCTGAAGATAGTCTACAACAATTAGCTCCAACTGATGTTTGACCATCAGCTTTCGGCTCTTTGCGCGCAGCTCAAAGACTGATAAGGCAGGGGTATCATCAATAATCAAAGGAGCATCAGAGAGTTTATCAATCTGGGCATGTAGCTGTTCCCATTCGGCCATTGTTAGCTGGCCCCTCTTTAGCTTTTCCGCATCCAGCTCAGTTTCATTGGATATCAATCTCATTACCAGTTGCAGAGAAGACATTTCCAGGGAGAAGAAGGCTACTGGTTTGCGAAATTCAACCGCGAGATTTCTCGCCATGGAGAGCACAAATGCCGTTTTACCCATGGCAGGACGAGCAGCAACAATGATCAAATCAGCCTTTTGCCAACCATTGGTCAATCGATCCAGGCGCGTGAATCCCGACGCCACACCACTCATTCCATCTTTGTGATTCTTTGCCTCTTCAATTCGCTTCAATACCTGGCTTATCAAGCCAGTCATCTTTTTTGGCGCTCCCCGAATCGTTCCTTCAGCTACTTCAAACAATTTGCTTTCAGCATTGTCCAACAGGTCAAAGACGTCTATGGTGTCGTCATAGGCCTCCTCAATTACGCCTGAAGATATGCGAATCAATTCACGTTGTATAAATTTTTGAAGGATGATATGTGCGTGAAACTCAGTATTGGCAGTAGACGCAATCTTCGCTGTGAGCTGGGTGATATAGTAAGGTCCGCCGACAACTTCAAGGTCGCCATTTCGCTTTAGCTCATTGATGACTGTCAGGTAATCCGTTGGCTCAGATTTCGAGAACAGATCACAGATTGCCTGGTAAATTTTTTGATGAACCTCCTTGTAGAAATTTTCTGGTTTGAGCTTATCGATCACATCAGTAAGCGCATCTTTCTCCAGCATCAAGGCTCCTAAAACGGCTTCTTCAAGTTCCAGTGCCTGAGGTGGAAGCTTGCCGTGCTCCAGATTGGCTACACCAATTGGCGCAATGCCAAGCTTGGATCTGCCGGGCTTGTTCTTGTTCGATTTTTTAAGTGACCCTTCCAACTTTCACGTTTTTTATATCAGAATTTTGCAGCATTTCAAAGGTAGGTAAAAGATCAGTTCACCCTAGTTTATTTTACAAACCGGTAGGTTGTTAGTAGATTGTTAGTAAAAAGAAATTGGATAATTATTCCTCTTTACATAACGCAGAAAAGCACAAAAGGTTCGAGATATTTCTACCCTTTAACAATGCCCATTGCGCAAAATTTGTCGCATCGTTTCTCAATCCTCTCGTCGACATCCATAGCCTGGAGCTCAGGAAGAAGGGATAAAATTTCCTTCTTTACAATTTTGAACATCTTCTTGTGGTCGGTGTGTGCACCGCCAATAGGCTCTTGGATTATACCATCAATGAGTTTGTTTTTCAACATGTCCTTGGCAGTGAGTTTCAGCGCCTTTGCCGCTTGTTCTTTATAATCCCAGCTATGCCAAAGAATCGAAGAGCATGACTCTGGTGATATGACTGAGTACCATGTATTTTCCAACATAAGCACTCTGTCTCCAATACCAATTCCTAGTGCTCCACCAGATGCGCCTTCCCCAATTATGATACAAATAATGGGAACTTTCAGGCCCATCATTTCAAAAATATTTCTTGCAATCGCCTCACCTTGTCCTCTCTCTTCTGCCTCAAGGCCTGGGTAAGCACCGGGTGTGTCAATTAGTGTGATAACCGGTTTATTGAATTTCTCAGCTATACGCATAAGTCTAAGGGCCTTGCGATATCCTTCTGGATTGGCCATCCCGAAATTTCGATATTGACGCATCTTGGTGTTGATCCCCTTTTGCTGGCCAATGAACATCACCGATTGCTTGTCCACCATTCCGAATCCCCCAACAATCGCCTTGTCATCTCCAACTGTGCGGTCGCCATGTAACTCTATAAAGGTCTCCTGGCTGATGTGGTCAATGTACTCTAAGGTGTACGGCCGATCCGGGTGACGGGACAGCTGCACTTTTTGCCAAGGCGAGAGATTTGAAAAAATCTCCTTGCGCTTACTGTTGATTTTACTTTTCAGATCCTTAATGGTTTTGGATACATCTACGTCACCACCTTCGTCAATCTTTTCTGCCTTCTCTAACTGCTCTAGAAGTTTACCGATTGGTTCCTCAAAATCCAGGAGTGTAGGCATTGCGTATCTGGTTTTCTCTTAGTTGGGGGAACAAATTTAGAAATAATCTGCATTCGTAGTGAATCTAATGAGATAACTGCATACCTCCTTCACTGAATTCGTACTTTCGTAACGATGTCACATAATTGATATTCGTCATGATCTCCTTTCCAAACGCAAAGATTAATCTAGGACTGAACGTGCTTGAGCGTCGCGCTGATGGTTTCCATGAAATAGAATCCGTATTGGTTCCTATTCAGTATTGTGACTGTCTGGAAATAATAATGTATCAGGGGATTGATGCGGAAAATTGCGACATGGAAGTTTTGGGCAACACAATTGATGAAGTAGTTTCGGACAACTTATGTGTCAAAGCGTATGAGCTGGTAGCTTCAAATTCTAAACTGCCTGCAGTTAAGATTAGATTACTCAAGAATATTCCAACTGGGGCTGGCTTAGGAGGAGGATCATCAGACGCAGCGTTTACAATTAAAATGTTGAACAAGCTCTTTGACCTTGAGTTATCAAATGATCTGATGAAATCAATGTGCGCTGAGCTGGGCAGTGATTGTAGCTTTTTTATTGAAAATAAAATTTCCATGTCTACTGGAAGAGGAGAGGTTCTTGAACCATTCGAGTTGGATTTGGAAGGAAAGCAGTTAGTAATGGTTCAACCAGATTTACAGGTAAGTACGCGAAAAGCATACGAGAGAATCGTTCCAAATTCCATCAGGCGGGGACATCTTCAAGAATTCCTAAGTCAACCAATTGAAACGTGGCAGGAAAACGTAGAAAATGATTTTGAATCCTCAGTCTTTGATAAAAATCCAGAGCTTAAAAGCATTAAACAAGAGCTCTACAATCAAGGTGCGCTCTACGCATCAATGACAGGAAGCGGTTCTGCTTTATTTGGAATCTTTGACAATGAGGTTGAAGTATCAGTCGAACTTTCAGGACATAGAGTGGAAAAATGTCCATTTCTATCCTGAAAACAATCTTTCAACATAGTTAGACATTATTCGGTGTGAATCTAAATAATATTATATTTGAAATATACCATCTTACTCTTAATGAACGCGCTCTAAGCTCTTAATAACCTCTCTCTACTTGTAAAACTCACAAGGGTATATTGTGAAGGGACTTCAACGGCTGACAGACAATGTTATTTACCGTAAGACGACATCTAATTTTTCAGAGTCTAATACTCATCTGGTCAACAATATTGCATGCACAGGAGGCTAAGGTTAAAATCCAATATACCGGATCTTCCACAATCGCCAATTTTATTAGAGACGCACAGCTACCCAGAAGGAACAGGGGTAAATTCTTACGAGCAGATCGATGATATCTGCGTCATGGGAATCAGGGCGTAATCTTTACTTGGGCGCCAACCTGTAAAGGATAAGTGCCAGTGCGCCAAAGAGAATATTTGGTATCCACATAGCAAGCATTGGAGATAGGTTAGAATTCGTCGCGAATGTGAGAGATACTTGCATGAACAAGATGTAAGCGAAGCTTACCAGTAGTCCAAAAGTGATATGAATGCCAATACCGCCCCTGATTTTTCTCGAAGCCAGGCTCACCCCAATAAGTGTTAAAATAAAAGTTGCAAACGGCACTGAGAACCGCTTGTGTTGTTCAATTTCATAGAATGTGGTTTTCTCAGATCCCTTTAATTTTTCAATTTCAATGAAACTAGCCAATTCGTGATAGTTCATGGTCTCCACATTGTTCACTCGCTTCCCCAACTCATTCGGATGGAAATTAATAGTGGTGTCAATGCCGTTACCTGTGGTCAGAAATTCTTTTGAGCCGTCCATGGTGCGAATCATGTAGTTCGAAATATGCCAGGCTTGCTTGGTTGAGTCCCATTTGATAGTATCCGACATCAGTTTGTACGTGAGTTCATTGCCCTCAAAATGGTCGATGGCAAACTTGTATCCTATCATATTCAGATTGTCGTAGCGAGCGAAGTAAATGAAGGTATTTGGTTCTATCTGACGGTGTATGTTGCGATCTACATTTCTGAACTTATTCCTGATATAAGTCTCCTCAAATTTGAGTCTGGTTTCATTCGCTTTAGGGATGACAAAATTGTTGAGATAGAGAGACATACTCGTAATCACCAGGGCTGCTATCATGTAGGGCAACAAGAACCGGTTGAAGCTCATCCCTGAACTGAGGATGGCAACAATTTCTGTGTTGTTCGCCATTTTTGATGTGAAAAAAATGACCGCGATGAATGTGAATAAAGAACTGAAAAGGTTCACGAAGAAGGGAACAAAATTTACGTAATAGTCGAAGATGATCTCGTTTAAGGGAGCATTACTATCAATAAAATCATCCAGTTTTTCAGAGATGTCAAAAACAATTACCACCAGAATGATCAATCCTATCGCATAGAAAAAGGTCACCAGGAACTTGCGAATGATATACAGATCAATTTGTTTCATATGGCTATAACTTCTTCACCAACTTCTTTACCATAAGATTCTTCCATTCGGCAAATGTGCCTTCTTCAATTTGCTTTCTGGCTTCTCCAACCAACCAAATATAGAATGCTACATTGTGCAGACTTGCTATTTGGGCACCAAGCATTTCGTTACTCACTATTAAATGGCGCAAATACGCCTTTGAATAATCTTGATCTGAGTATATATATCCCAACGAGTCCAAAGGGCTGAAGTCGTTTTTCCATTTCGCATTCTTGATGTTGATCATTCCATCAGCGGTATACAAAGTTCCATTTCTGCCATTTCTTGTCGGCATTACGCAATCAAACATATCGATCCCTAACGATATACATTCTAAAATATTAGCCGGAGTACCAACCCCCATCAAGTACCTTATCTTGTCTTTTGGAAGAATATTGCAAACTGTGGCGCACATAGCATACATCTCCTCATGAGGTTCACCGACAGAGAGTCCACCGATGGCGTTACCATCCATATTCTGCTTGGTAATAAATTCAGCTGAGATAATCCTCAGGTCTTCATAGGTACTTCCCTGCACTATGGGCAGTAGGGATTGTTCATATCCATATCGACGTGGAGCCTTACCAAAATGTGACTTGCATTGTACCAACCATTTATGGGTGAGCTCCATGGAACTCTTTGCATAATCATATTCACAAGGGTAAGGTGTACATTCGTCAAACGCCATGATCATGTCGGCTCCAATTACTATTTGATTTTCAATGGCTATTTCAGGACTAAAGAAGTGTTTCGAACCATCGATATGAGACTGAAAGGAAACTCCTCCTTCAGAAATCTTACGATTCCCTGCCAATGAGTACACCTGGTACCCACCGCTATCAGTCAACACCGGTTTGTTCCAGCCGGTAAATTGATGAATCCCTCCTGCCTGCTCTATTGTGTCCAGTCCAGGCCTTAGAAAAAGATGATAAGCATTGCCCAAAAGCATATCTATTCCAATAGAGTCCAATTCCCTCGTATGTATGCCTCTTACACTTCCATAGGTCCCAACTGGAGCAAATACGGGAGTACGAATCACTCCATGATCTGTTTGGATTTGACCAGATCTGGCGGAGCTTTGAGTATCCGTATGCTCTAAAGAAAACTGCAATTGCGTTTGATATCAAGCTTTGTTGGGCCAAAGATAGAAATAATGGTTAGGCTAATTTGGGCTGCAGGTTTTGGCAATCGTTGGATTTCCTACATTTGATTCTCTAATAAATCGAATCGATCAAAGATCAACGAAAGTGGATTGCAACGTGGAAACTATTATACTGTCGTGTTCAGTAGGACTGTCTTTGATATACTTCCTGACACTTTCGGTTCTGTATAAGTTCAAAGGACAGAAAGGTGAAGGCAGAAAGACCATCCCTGTTTCTGTAATAATTGCTGCAAAGGATGAGGAGGACAATCTCAAGCTGTTCTTGCCCAGTATTTTAGCCCAGGCCTATGATCAATTTGAGGTAATAGTAATAAACGATAATTCAACGGATGCCACGCTTGAGGTCCTTGAAACATTGAGCAAGGACCACGATAACCTTAGATATGCTTCTCTTGACAGTGGGCATGGAAAGAAAAGTGCGATAACCAGGGGTATTGAATTGGCCAAAAACGATTGGCTCTTGTTTACCGATGCCGATTGTTCTCCCACGTCAGAACAGTGGATCTCTTCCATGGTATCTCAAATACTACCTGATACCACCATCATTTTGGGGTATAGTCCTTTTCTGAAGACCGGTGGATTTGTGAACGCGCTGGCAAGAGTTGACGCCTTCACCATAGGGGTGCAGTATCTCACATTTGCAATTCTAGGCAGACCCTATATGGGTGTTGGAAGAAACATTGCTTACCGCAAAAGCTTGTTCCTGGCGACTGGTGGCTTTGAAAAGCACCAGGATATGTTGTCTGGTGATGATGATTTATTTATTCAGGGAACGGCATCAGCCGGAAATACAGCTGTTGTGTTTGAACCGATTGCTCAAACGGTCTCTGAGAGCAAGGCCACAATTGTAGAACTCTTTATTCAAAAGAGAAGGCATGCTACAACTGGATTTCGATATAAGAAGAGCATCTTGGCGCTTCTTGGTATAGTACAAGCAAACAATATACTCTTTTACTGCTCGCTTGTGGCAAGTGTTTTTGAGGGAACTTTCATCTGGGCAGGACTCCTATTAGCGCTGATCCGCTTTTATCCACAGTATGTGGTTTTAAAAAAATCTGCCCGTAAGTTGGGTGAAGTGGATTTATTGTTACTTTCGCTCATCTTGGAATTTCCCCAGATAATCTTCAACTTACTAGCGGGAATTTCAAATATTTTATTCAAGAACAGGAGATGGAGCTAGGTGATGACTCCCACTTATCTGATAAGGCCCAACAGGACTATAAGTTGGTGCAAAAAGCCATCAAAGGCGACCAGAAAGCCTATGCTTCCCTGATGGAACGCTATCGTGATTCTATCTACTTTCTGTTGCTGAAGATGGTCAAGAATAAGGATGACGCAGATGATTTGACGATTGAGGCATTCGGAAAGGCCTTCAATAAACTGACCCAGTACACACCAAATTTTGCTTTCAGTACCTGGTTGTTTAAGATCGCATCGAACAACTGTATTGACTTTATCAGAAGAAAAAAGAAGCTGACCCTCTCTATTGACAGGCGACAGGAGAATGATGAAGGTATGGAAACTACCATTCACCTTAAGTCTGACATGTTGGATCCTGAGGAGAAATTTGTCAAGAAGCAGAAGATAAAATTGCTACAAGACATTGTCAAAAAATTAAAACCCCGGTATCGGGAACTGGTGGAATTACGTTATTTTAAGGAGCTCTCCTATGAGGAAATAGCGCAGCAGCTTGACATTCCCCTGGGTACTGTTAAGGCGCAGCTCTTCCGGGCCAGGGAGTTTCTGCAAGGTATCCTGAAGAATGTAGAAGGCAAGATTTGACGATCCCCCTTAAATGCACTTTGACCACAGCCTTATTTCGCATTATTTCCCTGATTTATCTGATGATCAACAGTCTAAATACCAAGAGCTTGGTGAACTTTATTCATACTGGAACGCAAGAATAAACCTGATTTCTCGAAAGGATTTTGAGTACCTTTATTTGCACCACATTTTGCATTCACTTGGTGTTGCCAAAGTAATTCAGTTTGAACCTGGAACAAATGTGCTGGATTTTGGAACAGGAGGGGGATTTCCTGGAATCCCGCTGGCGATCATGTTTCCGGAGGTGAATTTTCATCTGGTAGATTCAATTCAAAAGAAGATCAAAGTAGTTGGATCGATAAGATCATCACTGAACCTGGCCAACGTAAAAGCCGACAGCGCTAGAATTGAAGAGCTGAAGAGTAAATATGACTTTGCAGTTGGGAGGGCGGTAACCAAAATTGAAACAATAAAAAGCTGGATCGGGGATAAGATTGTGCCCAAGGGAAAGAATTCGCTTGGCAATGGACTTATTTACTTCAAAGGAACTGAAGACCCAGAGCTCAAATTGCCAGGAGTGACTTCCTATGCGCTGGCAAATTACTTCTCGGAAGATTTTTTTGAGACCAAGCTGATTATCCACCTGCCTAACTTCTTTTCTTTGTCCCAGAAGAACTTAAATTGACCCAGTAAAGCGCCGTAAATCAGTAAAAATACCTGATAGCAAGGGAAGACAATAAGGAGGTAGATTACTGTTTTTATGGCAAGGTGGGAATCATTAATGCTTAGAATGTTGAACACTGGCTTACGGACGAAAACAATTGACATTCCAGCCAAAGAGAAGACTACCAGTATCAGGATAATATCCAGAGTGCTATCAATACCCCACTTCTTCTTGAACCTTTCTATGAACTTCATCATTTTTGACATAAGGCTAATTTTGGTCCCTTTTCCATGATCTTTATATCTGAAGGGCCGGCTAAATTACTTAAAACAAAAAACTTGACCACAATTAATTAAATGGCTATTTTTGCGCTTTATGCTATAAACCAGATATGAAGAGAACATTTCAACCCTCAGTTAGAAAGAGGAAAAACAAGCACGGATTCATGGAGAGAATGTCATCTGTGAGCGGCCAGGCTGTTATTAAACGCAGAAGGGCGAAGGGGCGGAAGAAATTATCCGTGTCGGATGAGTCAAGGCCAAAGCCAGTTTAGTAAACTGATTCAGGCTTTCTCACATTTCTCACATTTCTGCAGTGTCGATCCGATTGCCCATCACCACGTAAGTCTATTTGAATGAAGAAAGCACTACTCCTCTTTGCCTTAGCATTATTTTTTATCACCGGCTCTCAGGATAGGGTGAATGCTCAGGTATGCACACCGGATACAGCTTACACTCAGCCGGGTATTTGGCCAGATGGCACACAGGACTTTGACACGGCCTATCAATGTGAGCCATATACACAAATCCTCACAGTTATTGTACCAGTTGATTCATTTGCTCAAGGCTTTGATTTGTGGATTGACTCAATAGTGCTCACGGGAATTGGAGGGCTTCCTCCGGGAATGACTTATGAGTGCGAGCCTCCTAGCTGTACATTTCCTGGAGGAACCACTGGATGCGTGTTAATATCGGGGACCTCATTTATAACAGGTATCTATAATATTGTTGCTTACACGACAACTTATGTGAGAATGAAGACGTTCCCGTGGCTTGCGATATCACAGAATGATACGATTACGGATTATCAAATTGTCGTGGATACGTCATTATTTGTATCAACAGCGGTGGCTAATGCCAGTTGTGTTGGAGTTTGTGATGGCACGGCCAATGTGACACCCACTGGTGGCACTACACCGTATACTTATCTATGGAGCGATTCAGGTGCCCAAACAAATGCCATGGCTACCGGGCTTTGCTCCGGAAGCTATAATGTTATAGTTACAAGCGCCAACGGTTGCGTTGATTCATCATCAGTGGTGATAACAGAACCGCCTTTACTCACGGTTTCTGTATCAGGTAGCAATAATGTTACGTGCAATGGAGACTGCGACGGGGACGCAACGGCAACAGCTGGTGGTGGAACTGGCCCTTATACCTACCTGTGGAATGATCCGGGCACTCAAACAACTAGCACTGCTACCGGTCTCTGTGCCAGCACGGTGATTATATCTGTTGAAGACAGCCTAGGCTGCACAGCTACAGACAGTGTTGTAATAACCCAGCCAGTTGCCGTATCTGTTAGCATTGCGAGTTCTACGGATTTAGTCTGCAATAGTATTTGCGATGGAGATGCGACAGGTTCGGTTACCGGTGGAATTGGAACCTATACTTACTTGTGGAATGATACAGGTGCTCAAACGACCCTGATGGCAACTGGCCTTTGCGCTGGCACCTACGCTTTACTGGTAACTGACAGCAATGGATGTACAGATGTGGCCGTAGCCGTTATTGCTGAGCCTTCAGCGCTAATAGTGGGTATTACAGGGTCCAATGATGTAACCTGTAATGCCGGTTGCGACGGTGATGCAACTGGATCTGCTTCAAGTGGAACATCGCCGTTAACCTATCTATGGGATGACCCTGGCGCAGAAACGAACTTATCTGTCTCGAATCTTTGTGCAGGGACATTCAAATTCCTGGTTACTGATGGCAATGCATGCATGGACAGCGCAATGGTAGTTATCACAGAACCGAGTACGGTCGTTGCTTCCATTTCAGGTAGCAGCAATGCCACTTGTAATGGGGAATGTGATGGAACTGCTACGGCATCAGCATCGGGAGGGGTAGGGCCGTACGGATATTCTTGGAACGATTTGCTGTCCCAGACTACGCTTACTGCAGATTCTCTTTGTGCCGGATCATACAATGTTGTAGCTACTGACACCAGTGGATGTGCTGATACTGCCAATGTGGTCATAACTGAACCTACTGTCATCACGCTCACAATGGCCAGTACAGACGCCTCCTGTAGCGTGGCAAATGGATCTGCTTCGGTGAGTGCAAGTGGAGGTACCGGGACTTATTCCTATCTCTGGAATGACCCGGGTGCTCAAACTACTGACACGGCAACTGCCTTAAATGCAGGTGGATACAATGTAACCGTTACTGATGCATCTGGCTGTTCAGAAGTTGGGGTAGTAAGTGTTAATAATGTAGGAGCTGGAACAGTCAGTATCACGTCAATTTCCAACGTAACATGTAATGGTGCCAATGACGGCTCAGCCGTTGTTCTGGCCTCTGGTGGAACATTGCCATACACGTATTCATGGGATGACCCTGGCACGCAAACTACCGATACCGCTGTAGGATTGGCTGGTGGCACTTACGTTGCCACTGTTACGGATGGCGCCGGGTGTATTGCAAGTGATATTGCAGTGGTATTGGAGCCTGCCGCACTTTCTTTGTCAACGACCTCCAATGATGTCACTTGTTCTGGTTTATGTGACGGAGACGCTACAGTTACCGTCACTGGCGGTACAGCCCCTTATGTTTATATCTGGAACGATACACTAAGTCAAACAGATTCGATGGCGGTTACCCTTTGTGTTGGTACATACACAGTAACTGTCACAGATACCAACGGATGCCAGGACGTGGCAACGGTAACCATTTTTGATTTGGTAGCCCTGACTGCTACCGTTTCATCAACCGGACCTACTTGCATAGGATTTTGTGATGGAGCAGCAACTGCTCTTGCAGCTGGTGGAACATCTCCATATACCTATCTCTGGACGGATTCAATTGGGGATACCCTCGCTCTTGGTGGATCTATTGGTGGCATGTGTGCAGGTAATTATGGCCTCACAATAACAGACGGTAACGGATGTGTAAGTTCTACTGTAATAGGAGTGGTAGATCCAATTGGCATGACACTGTCTTTCGCTTCAGCGCCATCAACTTGTGGAGCTTCTGACGGTGCAGCATCGGTATCAATCACTAATGGTACAGCACCATACTCTTACTTATGGGATGACTCAGGAGCACAGTCTACAGATACAGCTTCTGTCTTAGCAGCTGGAACTTATAATGTAACGGTTACCGATTCCAGCGGATGTACGGTTAATGGAAGTGTAACCGTGGGTGATTTGAGTGCACCTTCTGTGTCGATTACATCCACAGATGTCACGTGCAATGGGGAAGCGACAGGTAGTGCAAATACAACCATTGTAGGTGGCAGCACTCCGTATACTTATTCATGGGATGATGCAACAGCCCAAACCACACCCAACGCCACAGGTTTAACAGCAGGCACGTACTTAGTATCTGTTACTGATAGTAATGGGTGTACAAACACTGCTTCCGTTACCATCGCTGAACCCGCTGCAATTGTTATAGATAGTGAAACGTCTACGAATCCATCCTGTAACGGTGCTGGTGATGATGTCATCACAATTGTCGCAAGCGGTGGAACGGGGCCATTGACTTATTCTATTGATGGTGGAACAACCTTTGCCGGGTCCGGAACATTCACTGGCCAGGGAGGAGGTACCTATAACGTTGTGGTGATGGATTCAGCAGGATGCGTAGATAGTGGATCCGTTCTTACAATTACAGATCCACCGGCTATTGTTATTGATTCGGTGATAGTGATGAATATCTCCTGTAATGGTTTAACTGACGCTTCTGTCGTAATTTATGCCAGTGGAGGTACAGGTGCCCTGGAATATTCCATTGATGGTGGCACAAGTTATACCAACACATCTGGCTCCTTCACGGGCTTGGGAGCGATCACGGTTATTTCAGCTGTGCGTGATTCAACTATGTGTGAGGTTGTAGGGAATACCTATACCATCACTGAACCTGCCGTACTTTCGGTAAGTACCAGCGCTACTATGGAAACAGGAGTCGGAAATGCAGATGGTACGGCCACGGCCGTTGCCTCTGGCGGAACGAGTCCGTATACCTATTCCTGGAATAGCTCACCGATGCAGACCACCGCAATCGCAACAGGCCTGACCACTGGCGACTATGTAGTAGAAACAACAGATGCTAATGGATGCATGTCAACGGATACCGTGAATGTAGGTCTAAGTATTGGAATTGAAGACATCGTACACAATCTTGCAGTTAAGTTGTACCCTAACCCTGCGTATACTGAATTAAACATAGAGGTAAACCTCAGTGGCGATCTCACCTTCATGGCATACGATGTTACGGGGAAACAAGTATTGGTACAAAAAATAGAAAGTGGGAAAAGTATTGTCTCACTTGCAGACCTTTCAACGGGGCTTTATGTCTATCGAGTAAGCAATACCTCAGGAGCGGCATTGGCACACGGAAAGTTTAGTGTCTTAAAATAACAGAATACATTCACCAATAATCAACTACTAATTAATAATATAAAGAAAATGAAATCAGGAATACTTTTAACGGCTGCAATGTGTCTTTGCATTATTGGTGGCGTTTTTGCACAATCAAATTTGGATTTTGAAACATGGGGTGTCGCTGGAGCCGGTAACAACGACCCAATTGGATGGGGGACTTTTAATACAGATGCTTTTGCCGGTCCTGTCTCAACTTATCAAGAGACGTCTCAACCAGGTGAAGGCCTTTCTTCTGCCCGATTGGTAACTACCAGCGGTTACGCTGCTTTGTTGGGTATAGACACCGTGGGAGGTATGGTCTCTTTAGGAGGCGACTTGTTGGGGGACCTTGTAGGAGGAATTGCCTATACACAAACGCCAACGTCGGTGGATTTAGTTTACAAATCGAGTATAATGCCTGGTGATACCGGGTTCTTTCTCATCCAATTGTCACATTGGGATGGTACGCTGAGTGTGTTGGATGCATTTGCGATTAGCACCTTTGCAGGTGCAGCGGTAACTACCTGGACACCGCTTAACTTACCGTTTACGTATATCACCACTGACACACCAGACACCATGATAATGGTCGGTATTTCCAGCCAGGAACTGTTTTTCGCTGCACCTGCGGCAATACCAGGAAGCACGTTAGAGCTAGACGCTATTGTACTCAATACAGGAGGAACACCTTGCAATACCCCAATTGCGTCTTTCACATCTTCTTCAACGAGCTTGGTTGCTACATTTACTGATGGCTCAACAACTACCGGTACAACTAACTATTTTTGGGACTTCGGAGATAGCTTCGGAACATCACTTCTACAGAATCCTACCTACACATACTCCGCAGCAGGTACCTATAATGTATGCCTCGCCGTTGTTGATAGCTGTGGTACTGATCAGCTTTGCCAGACCATCACGGTAACTTCAGGTGGAGGTTGTCCAACACCTACGGCTTCTTTCGGAGCTGATACCAGTGGGGGGTTGTCGGTTGTATTTACAGATGCATCTACCACTACCGGTACAACTACCTATCTCTGGAACTTTGGTGATAGTTTCGGAACATCACTTCTACAGAATCCTTCCTACACATACTCTGTAGCAGGCACCTATAATGTTTGTTTGACGGTAGTTGACAGTTGCGGTACAAACCAATATTGTCAGAATGTTACGGTAACTTCAGGTGGCGGATGTAACCTTGCTGTTACCGCTACTTCCACTGATGAATCTTCGGCAGGGATGAATGACGGTACGGCTACTGCCTTTGCCAGCAATGGTACAGCACCATACAATTATCTTTGGAGTGATGGCCAAACGACAGCAATCGCTACAGGGTTAGCACCGGGTACCTATGCAGTTACAGTTATCGATGCGGATTCATGTGTAGCCACTGCAACGGTTACCATTGCTGCAGGGTCAGTTATTTGTCAGATCCAAATAAGCATTACGACGACAGACGAGACGTCGCCTGGTGGAAACGATGGCTCCGCAGTGGCTGTTGTAACAAATGGAACGCAGCCCTATATCTACCTCTGGTCAACAGGAGCCACCACTTCAGCTATAAGCGGACTCGCTCCAGGCGTTTATACATGTTCGGTTGTTGATGCTGATATATGTACAACAGGTGGAACAGGAGTTGTGCAGGCATTCCAGTGTACATTAACGGGTACAATGGCCAGTACAGATGAAACTTCTCTCGGTGCTATGGATGGAACTGCCACCGTTACAGTTTCGGGAGGAACTGCACCCTATGCGTATGCGTGGAGCAACTTTGCAACAACCTCGAGTATTTCTGGATTGGCTCCTGGATTATATGATGTAGCTGTGTCTGATGCCAACGGATGTACGTATAATGCGTCGGCAGCCGTGAATCCTGGAGGACTTGGCTGTAATTTGAGTGCTAGTGTAACTGGTACTGGAGAATCACAAGCCGGTGCTAATGATGGTTCAGCATCAGTTACCGTCAGCGGGGGAACTGCTCCAATATCCGTGACCTGGGATACTGGAGATACCACTAGTACAATTTCCAGCCTTGCTCCTGGAGATTACACGGTAGTCTTGCTAGATGCAATGGGGTGTATTGCAACTGCTACATATACGGTTTCTGCTGGGCTGATCATTGGTGTACCTACGCAGGTAGTCCAGGTAGTATCTGTGAATGTATATCCTAATCCTGCCGCCGGTTTTATCAACTTCGAGATCGACGGCGCAGACAGGGCGATGTTGTATGTATTTGACTTTGCAGGCCGACAGGTGAAGGAAATAGCGATTAACCAGATGCTTACGCAGATCAATACGGCTGACCTTAACAATGGCATGTATTTCTATCAGTTGATAGGCATGAACAGTGATCATTTGGGATCAGGCAAATTTGTAATCTCGAAATAGGCAGTTATGAAACTAAAAAAGGCTCCGTGCTTTGCATAGTTTACGCAGAGTTCGGGGTTTTTTGTGCTTAGTATTCCAGCAGCACTAGTTTGTTATAGGAATTGGGCAGCGATCTGGAGTAATAATTGACATGCTGATCAAAATTTATTGAATTTTTTTCTTGTAGGTGTAACTATCGCCTATACTTAACAGTTTCATGATTAAACGAACAATTACTAGCCATAACACTTAAGAAAATGCAAACCAGAATCGCAAATTTTGTCTTAGCAATCTTATGTATGTCTTATGCAACCCAGGCACAAACGGTATTGTTATCTGAAGATTTTGAGGGTGGCACCCTTGGGGCATTTTCTGCTGGGGTGCCTGTTGGAACACTCAACTGGAACAACACCCAAATTCGTGGAGGTGACCCAGGGCATTCAGCAACGCGTTCTGCATATTTCGGAAACCCAGCAGATACAACATATGATACTGGATTAATTGAAGGTGGGGATATCACCTCCGGTGCATTGGACCTAACGGGTTACAATTCGGCTACTCTAACTTTCAATTATTATTTAGAGACAGAAGCATATGCTGGATATGATATTGCCCAGGCGCTGGTGTCAACGGATGGGTTCATATTTGTGGCGGTAGGGTCTAATCAAGGATCTAATTTGGTTGACCCTTCTGTTACCTGGCTGAGTCTTTCTGTGGATTTATCTGCTTATGCGGGATTTCCAACTGTATATATAAGATTTGATTTCAACACGGTGGATGATGCATATAATGCATTCGAAGGATTTTATGTGGATGACGTCGTGGTTACGGCTACAACAGTTGCGTGTAACTTAAGTGTAACAACCACTTCAACGGATGAAACAATAAGTGGAGTCAATGATGGAACCGGAACAGCGGTTGTTACTAATGGAACCACTCCTTACTTTTATCTCTGGGATGATCCCTCTGCTCAAACAACCTTTACTGCAACTGGACTTGCGCCCGGAGTTTATATCGTTACCGTCACTGATGCGGATAGCTGCGTGGCTTTTGGGACTGTTATTATCCAGGCTGGAGGAGTTGGCTGTAATCTTACTGTTACAACTACTTCTACTGATGAAACATTTCCCGGGGGCAATGATGGCACGGGAACGGCTGTTGTAACAGGGGGAACTGCGCCGTTCTTCTATCTCTGGGATGATCCTTCTTCGCAAACTGCAGCGGTAGCTACCGGGTTGGCTCCAGGAACGTACACCGTCACTGTTATTGACGCCGATAGTTGTGTAGTGACAGATACGGTCGTTATTCAAGCAGCTGGTGGATGCAACCTGACGGTAGTGGCCACCTCTACAGATGAGTCATCTGCTGGAACGAATGACGGCACGGGAACTGCCTTTGCCTCTAATGGCACACCACCATACAATTATCTGTGGAGTGACGGACAAACTACCGCCATGGCCAGTAGTTTGGCACCGGGTACTTACACGGTAACTGTTACCGATGCCAATGGTTGTACTTTCACTGCGACGGCTGTTGTCAATGCTTTTGGCTGTACAATGTCAACAACAGTGACCACAACCGATGAATCATCGGCTGGAGCCTCAGATGGGACAGCGCAAGTAACCGTAACTGGTGGCGATGCTCCTTACACCTATCTGTGGAATGATGCACTTGCGCAAACGGACTCGAAGGCTATCGGACTTGCTCCAGGTAACTATGAAGTGCTTGTCACAGATGCGAATGGATGCGGAAGTGTTTCGCAAGCCACGATCCAAGCAAGCACCGGATTGAGGGAAGTGGCAGTGGATAATTGGCTTAATATATATCCTAACCCTGCCGCCGGTTTTATCAACTTCGAAATCGACGGTGGAGACAGGGCGATGTTGCATGTATTTGACTTCGCAGGTCGACAGGTGAAGGAAATAGCGATCAACCAGTTGCTTACAGAGATCAACACGGCTTACCTTAACAATGGCATGTACTTCTATCAATTGATAGGCATGAACAGTGATCATTTGGGATCAGGCAAGTTTGTGATCCAAAAGTAATATTCGGCTAAAGGTGAGCAAGGAGCATCCTCATTCAGCATATAATGTATGCGCTGAGCGGGGGATTTTTTTGTCCGGGATTAGGGGTAAATAATTGAATTATTGAAGCTCCGCTAATGGTATTGTGAGTAAATTAGCGCTGTTGAATTTCCAAGTAAATTTACCCAAATATCTAATTCTTCAATCAGGTGCCAAAGGACAAGTCGATTAAGTCTGTCTTAATTATTGGGAGCGGTCCGATCGTAATTGGTCAGGCGTGTGAATTTGATTATTCCGGTTCCCAGGCAGCCAGGTCATTAAAGGAGGAGGGAATAGAAGTTAGTTTGCTCAATTCAAATCCGGCTACCATCATGACCGACAAGGTCGTTGCTGAGAATGTTTATTTGCTCCCGATCACAACGGATTCACTGGTAACAATCTTGGAAGAAGTTCAGATTGATGCGGTCCTCCCTACAATGGGAGGCCAAACCGCGTTAAACCTGTGTATTGAAGCAGAGGACCAAGGCATCTGGAAGAAATACGGTGTCAGAATCATCGGTGTGCAAATTGATGCGATTGAGATCACTGAAGACAGAGATAAATTCAGAAGTCTCATGAATGAAATTGACATTGGGGTTGCACCATCTAAAATCGCCAATTCATTTTTGCAGGGAAAAGAAGATGCTCAGGAAATAGGCTTTCCACTGGTCATTCGGCCTTCTTACACACTCGGTGGTTCAGGAGCGTCATTCGTGCATAAACAAGAAGACTTTGACAAACTGCTGACCCGGGGACTTCACACTTCTCCCATCCATGAGGTACTTATTGAAAAGGCAGTGCTGGGTTGGAAGGAATATGAGTTGGAGCTGCTGCGTGATGACAATGACAATGTCATTATTATTTGCTCAATAGAAAATTTCGATCCGATGGGGATTCATACAGGAGACTCTATCACAATTGCTCCGGCAATGACCCTGTCAGATACTACGTACCAAAGGATGCGTTCTATGGCCATTAAGATGATGCGCGCCATTGGGGATTTCGCAGGAGGTTGCAATGTCCAATTTGCTGTAAGTCCTGATGAAGCAGAAGATATCATTGCCATTGAGATAAACCCGCGGGTGTCACGCTCATCAGCATTGGCATCAAAGGCAACGGGCTACCCAATAGCCAAAATTTCCAGTAAACTGGCCATTGGTTACACGCTGGACGAGCTCGACAATCAGATCACAAAAACGACCTCCGCGTTTTTTGAGCCCACGTTGGATTATGTGGTCGTGAAAATTCCCCGATGGAACTTTGACAAATTTCAAGGGTCAAATAAAGAGTTGGGGCTACAGATGAAATCTGTCGGTGAAGTTATGGGCATAGGCCGTTCATTTCAGGAAGCTCTGCAAAAGGCCTGTCAATCTCTTGAGATTAATCGTAATGGCTTGGGGGCTGACGGAAAGGAGATAAGTAATCAGCAAGAATTACTTGACAGTCTGGCCCACCCGAGTTGGAACAGGCTCTTTCACTTGTATGATGCTATGAAACTCGGTATTCCAAGGAAGACGATTCAAAACATCACAAGAATTGATAAATGGTTCCTCTTTCAGATCGAGGAGATGATAGCACTTGAGCTTGAGCTGGAGAAGTATACTATTGATGACATTCCAAGGGATTTGATGTTTGAAGCCAAGCAATCTGGTTTGGCAGACAGGCAAATAGCGCATTTGCTTGGGACTTTGGAAAGTGCAGTGTACAAGAAACGAAATGAGCTTGGAGTGAAGCGAGTGTACAAGTTAGTAGATACTTGTGCTGCAGAGTTCGAGGCACAAACACCGTATTATTATTCAACTTTTGAAGGTGAAAATGAATCTGTTAGGTCAGATAAGAAGAAGATTGTGGTTTTGGGTTCTGGCCCGAACAGGATTGGACAGGGTATTGAATTCGACTATTGTTGCGTTCATGGTGTGTTGGCAGTAAAGGAGTGCGGTTATGAGTCCATCATGATCAATTGCAATCCTGAAACTGTTTCTACTGATTTTGACATTGCAGACAAGTTATATTTTGAGCCTGTTTTTTGGGAGCACATTTATGACATTATCCTTCATGAGGAGCCAGAAGGCGTAATTGTGCAGTTGGGAGGCCAAACTGCGCTGAAATTGGCTGAGAAGTTGACTAAGTACGGCATCAAAATTATAGGGACGAGTTATGAGGCCTTAGATGTTGCAGAGGATAGAGGAAGATTCTCAGACCTGTTGAAAGAGAACAATGTTCCGTATCCCCAATACGGTGTAGTGCAAGATGCAGAGCAATCGCTGGAGCTTGCCGAAGAGCTGGGATTTCCATTGTTGGTTAGGCCTTCTTATGTCCTTGGTGGCCAGAATATGAAGATCGTGATCAACATGAGGGAACTGGAGCAGCACGTGGTAAACATACTGCGCAAGATGCCTGATAACAAGATTCTGCTGGACCATTTCCTGGAGAATGCGATTGAAGCGGAAGCAGATGCGATTTGTGATGGTGAGGACGTGTACATCATCGGAATAATGGAGCATATTGAGCCCGCGGGAATTCACTCGGGAGACTCTTACGCAGTATTGCCTCCGTTTGATTTGAGCGACGATGTCCTTGATCAGATCAAAACCTATACAAAGAAAATAGCACTGGCTCTCAAGACAGTCGGGTTAATTAACGTTCAATTCGCAATAAAGGATGAAGTTGTGTACATCATAGAGGCCAATCCTCGGGCATCACGGACGGTTCCCTTTATCGGGAAAGCCTACGATGAACCTTATGTAAATTACGCTACTCGCATCATGCTGGGTGAGAATAAATTGAAGGATTTTGAGTTTAAGCCGAAAAAACATGGTTTTGCCATCAAAATTCCCGTGTTCTCTTTTGATAAGTTTCCGAATGTTAACAAGGAACTGGGCCCAGAGATGAAGTCGACAGGGGAGTCGATATACTTTATCGATAATCTCGAAGATGAGTTCTTCAGAAAAATTTATTCGGAAAGAAATCTATACTTGAGCAAATAGGATCAATACTACTTATGAAACTTTTACAGTATGTGATAATATTTGTGGTTATTTTTTATGGCTTAAGGCTGCTATTCCGATTACTGCTGCCTTTTTTAGTGCAGTACCTCTTTAAGAAGACACACAAGAATATGCGGGAGCAATTTCGTACTCATGAAGAAAAGGAAGAAGGAGAAGTCACTATTCGCGATGGCGCAAACAAGAAGCGAGATAACAAAAATGACAAGGGTGATGCTGGAGAGTATGTGGATTTTGAAGAGGTAGAATAGGAGCCATACTCTGTTATGTTAATGTATTATGAAAGTTCTTTTTAAACGATCTATTCCACACGCTATCGCAGTACTGGGATTCTTCCTAATTACATTCGCGTATTTCTATCCGAACTTTCAGGGTAAGGTGCTAAATGCACATGATAATTTTACTTCGGCTGGTAATTCCAAAGAGCTTATTGATCATATGAAGATATATGATGAGCAGCCCTTTTGGACGAATAATCTGTTTAGTGGGATGCCGGCCTATCACATATCGACGATATCCTATGCCAATCTTATAAGGTACGTGTACAACAGTACCACGCTTGGAATGAAGCCGGTACATAATTTTTTCTTGTACATGGTTGGATTCTATATCCTTTTGCTCGTATTGGGTCTAAATACATGGCAGAGCGCCATAGGAGCGGTGTGCTTTGGCCTATCTACTTATTTTGTCATTATCATCGGGGCAGGTCATAATACCAAGGCAGCAGCGATTGTATATATGGCACCCATTATTGCAGGAATCATTTTGACTTTTAGAAAGCGCTATCTCCTTGGTGCCGCAATTACCGCCTTTTTTCTTGCCATGGAGCTGCAGACTAACCACTTGCAAATCACCTACTATCTTCTGATCATGTTGCTCATATTTGGTGGATTTAAAATCTACGAGGTTATTAAAGAGAAGGAGTTTCTACACTTCGGAAAGGTTGCTGGCTATTTAGCAGTTGCCGGAATTTTGGCGGTAGGAGCAAATAGTACTCGGTTGATGCTCTCATTAGAGTACACAAAGCATTCAACCAGGGGACAATCTGAACTTACTGATGATAGCGGTAATCAAACCAGCGGATTGAGCAAAAATTATGTTACGGGATGGAGCTATGGTGTTTCGGAGAGTTTTACCTTGCTAATTCCAGATTTTGCTGGTGGGAAGTCCGGTGGGTCTCTGGATACTGATTCCGAAACTTATCAGGAACTCAGAAGGAGGAATGTACCTAACGCAAAGGATATTATCAGGCAAGTTCCACTTTACTGGGGAGGACAACCTAGCCAATCAGGTCCGGTGTATGTCGGTGCCATAGTTTGCTTTCTCTTCTTTCTCGGCCTGTTTTTAGTAAAGGGGACAATGAAATGGTGGTTGTTGATAGTTACAATCCTTGGTATTTCATTAGCCATGGGTAAATATTTTATGCCACTGACTGATTTCTTTTTAGACTATGTACCATTATACAACAAGTTTAGGTCTGTGACCATGGCGTTAGTGATGGCAGAACTAGCGATGCCGCTGTTGGGATTCTTGGCGCTCAAGGAGGTTCTAAGTAGAAGTATGCCTGAGAAGAAAGTAATCGACGCTATTATCAAATCGTTGGGTATTACTGGAGGGCTCTGTGCAATTTTTATAATTATGCCGGGAACGTTCGTTGATTTTACTGCTTCATCAGATGAACGATTGCTGAGCAGTGGATGGCCGCAGTTCTTGTTGGATGCAATAATAATTGATCGTGAAAGTATCTTGAAAGCGGATGCTATTCGATCTTTTGTGTTTATCATCTTGTCTGCAGGCTTGCTGATCTTATTTGTAAAGAGCATGGTCAGGGAGAATGTATTTTATATCAGCTTGATGGTTTTGGTTCTGGCGGATTTATATCCGGTGAATAAACGATACGTAAGCAGTGACAACTTCATTCGTCAGAAGGTCAAAAATATAGCAGCAAGGCCAACAAGCGCTGATATTAGTATTCTACAGCAGGAGTTCAGCGGAAATCAGGGCGCTAAAGATTTATATGAAAGTTTAATGGCGCAGACTCAGGAGGGGAAGAAAAAAGGTAAGCGAGGTAAGAGAAATATTTCTCAGGAGGAAATGGTAGATCTGCAATTTACGGCGTTAAATTTCAACTCTAACTATCGGGTGATGAATCTAACATTGAGTACATTCAATGATGCCTCCACCGGATATTTTCATAAATCGATAGGTGGGTATCATGGGGCAAAAATGAAACGGTACATGGAATTGGTTTCTTATCATCTGGACCGAAGAAACCGAGGGGTGATGAATATGTTGAATACCAAGTACTTCATTGTACCGGGGGCGGATAATGTACCAACGGCTCAACAAAACCCTGGGGCTTTGGGCAACGCATGGTTTGTAAGTAATATTGAATACGTACCAGATGCTGATGCTGAGAACAAGGCCCTCGGTAGAATTGATCCTTCGATTACCGCAGTTATAGATACGCGGTTCGAACCTTTTCTAGCTGACTTTGTCCTTGATTCTACCGACAATCACGGGACGATATCGATGCTTGATTACAAGCCTAATAAATTGGTTTATGAAAGTGATTTGACAAAAGACCGTCTAGCCGTGTTCTCTGAAATCTATTATGAGCCAAGTTGGAACGCCTACGTCGATGGGGAATTGGTTGATCACTTTCGCGTTAACTATGTGCTGAGGGCAATGGTTGTTCCAGCTGGTAAGCATACAATTGAATTTAAATTCGAACCTGCGCTTTATGGTGTGGGAGAGAAGATAGCACTGGGAAGCTCTTTTTTAGTAATCCTGATCTTCCTTGGCGCTTTATTCAAAGAAATAAAGCCCATGCTGTCAGTTGGAAATGAAGGTGAGGTTAAAGATTAGCAGGTGCCTTGGAGTATCTAGTACTAATGTGATCAGGCCGCGGTTTAGACTGTATGGAATCCAAAAAAGTTTTAGTAATTACCTATTACTGGCCGCCAGCTGCTGGGCCTGGTGTTCAAAGGTTCCTTAAGTTTTGTAAATATCTCCCAGAATTTGGTTGGGAACCCGTTGTCCTGACTGTAGAGGCGGGTAGCTATTCGTCCAAGGATGCATCATTGGATGAAGATATAGTTTCAGGTTTATCAGTTTACAAAACCAAGACTTTCGAGCCATTCACCATTTATAACAAATTAAGAGGTAGTAAAGGAAACACGGTTCCGGTGTCTCTTATGGGTATTAAAAAGGACAAGCGCCTTATCCAACGATTGTCATTATATGTCAGGGCCAATTTCTTTGTTCCTGATGCTAGAAAGGGGTGGAAGTCTTACGCACTGAAAGCAGTAGATCAAATAATGAGTGAACACGATATCTCCGCAATAATAACCACAGGACCGCCTCAGAGCACACATCTGATAGGTTTAGCCATAAAGAAGAAACTGGGAATACCCTGGCTGGCAGATTTTCGTGATCCTTGGACGACGGTTTATTATAATAAGTTCTTTCCTAGAACAGCATCAACTGAGCGAAAGGATAAGTCGATGGAGGATGAAGTTCTTTCGCATGCAGACGCGGTTGTGGCCGTAAGTTCTGGACTTGGAGCAGAGTTCAAGGATAGAGCCAATAAAGTGGAAATAATATATAATGGGTTTGATCATGAAGATATTCCAGAAGCCCAAAGCGAGACTTCGGATTTCTTTACCTTGGAGTACATAGGTAACCTTAAGCCAAATCAGAATCCGGAACAACTCTGGAGCGCCTTAGGGGAGCTGATAGAAGATGAGGATGGATTTAAAGATTTTTTCAGGTTGAATATTACGGGGAACATTGACAAGTACCTGGCAGATGATTTAACCAATAAGTACCGATTGGGTCCTATACTTGACATCATACCATATGTTTCTCATCAGGAAGCCGTAGAAAGAATGGTAAAAACCAGTTTACTCCTTTTTGTCGTCCCAGAGGCCGACAACAATCACCTTATTATCACCGGGAAGTTATTTGAATATATGGCATCCAAGACACCAATATTGTCCATAGGGCCCACTGACGGAGATGCAGCAAAATTATTAAAGGAGGCTGAGCGAGATGAGATGTTAGCATACAATGCGAAGGACGAGATCAAGGAACAGATATTAAGTCAGTTTATAAGTTGGAAGGATGGCGGTAAGATGCAGTGGAAGCATGCGAACTCAGACTTGAATAAATTTTCAAGGAAACATCTAAGTGAGAAATTGGGGAATGTTTTGACTGCAATTGTATCATGAGTCGGGAATTAATAGATATAAGCCAGTTCGACAGAGACAGTTCCTTCTATGGAGAAATTCCATTGCTTCTAACAATCAAAAACTTTGACCTTGCTTCCATCCGAGCTCGTTACCTCAAATCACAGGACAATCCATCAGGCAGGACTGGTAGCGTTGAACGCCGGGAAGCTGGCAAAGGCGGCGTAGCCAGCTTAAAACTCTTCAATGGCAAACTGGAGGACTGTGAGGTCCTTGTTCAGTTAAAAGAACCCAGGGGGATAGACTGCAAGGAGGGGCTCTTTGCATTCTCTTCTGAGGCAAAAGTGTATGTGGTAAGCGATGAGAAAGTTGATGCATTAGAGGATGAGTGGTTTAGTTACATACACACGGTAAATTTTTCACCTTGGGATGAAACGAGGATTTTGGTGTCTTCTTCGGGGTTGGATTGCATCTTTGAACTTGATTTGGTGGATCATTCCCGGGTTTATGAGTGGTTTGCATGGGAGCATGGCTTTTGCGAGGGGATTGATTCAAAAACGGGTGAAGCACTTCAGCTAACGCGAAACCCGGAAGATGCACAACGATTTGAAAGGGAAGGGGTAGCGCATCTGCTAATTGAGAATCCCGCAGGGGCCAGTCTTCCTACTGCTAATCGCGCGGCTTTTATAAACTCCGTGTTTTATGATGAAAACGATGAGTCGCAGATATTGGCTACTTTCTTCCACGAAGGGAAAGTATACAGCATTGATCGCAACTCAGGATTAGCTGTAGAAAGAATCGGTAATTTGTCGAAGCCGCATGGAGGAAGGAACTACGGGAGCAAATTTCTCGTTACCAGTACTGGAAGTGGTGAAGTGGTCATTGGCGAGAACCAAGAGTTGCAAATATTTACAGTTGCGAATTTAGAGGGTAAGCCTGCAGGCCTTGGTGATATGGAGTGGGTTCAAAACACGGTTGGGACTGGAGAGCTCCTGATTGCAATTGACTCAAACCGCACTTCATTTGTCATTGTTGACCCAGTCCGCAACCTATTTGATATGGTTCCTTATGATGAGAATTGGGCCGTGCAGGATGCAGTAGTTGGGCAGCTGAGTGAAGAAAAGAAAACCCTGATAAGGCAGCTGGTTTAGGCTATCCAGCGTATAAGCTCGAAAGCTTCGGCAAACTCGGTATTTACCTGACAACCTCTTACCCTTGCCAGGCCGTCAAACAAGGCGCGATCGCTGTATTTCCTGAATTCTTGAGACTTGTATTCCTGAATAGCCTTCCATTTAGCATCCAGGTGATCGGCATTTAGCTTGACAAAGTAATCGTTGCTGAACTTGAAGGAATTCCACGGTACCTCATATCCAAGCATATTGCAGTTCTTGAACGCCCTCACCCCTTCCTTATAAATTACCTGATGATCCTGATGCACGTCATTTGAGTTGGGCATGAATACCGTATCAGGATCAATTTCAGCTCTCAGCTTTATCATCTCTTCCAATATGCTCTGCCTGTGCTCGGGAAAGTCCCTTACGGAGAATTGATAAGTTTTGATTCTCTCAGCCGGAATACCCAGATGGCTCACTGCATTTTCCAACTCCTGGAACAGCACATCTTTTGAAAAACCTTCGGGAATAGACTTGGCGCAGGGCGAAAAGGCTGCATACCAGAATTCTGTTCCCTCTCGTGACATTTTGCAGATCGTACCTCCAGTTGAGAATTCTCCATCATCAGGATGTGGTGCCAATATGAGTGCTCTTGTCATTTTCTTCAATAAATCCCTCTATAAACGCTAAAGTAACGATTTTATTAAGCAGGGCTTATCATGTGCTGTAGGATTCTCCGAAACCCAGCTGCGCTAAGTATTCGTAAGTAGGTGTAAACTCCTGTTTCAACCGCTGATTTAGGCCTTCTGGGATTTTTTCCTTCCTGGCTGTCCCCAGTAAATATAACAGCATGGATTTCGATTGATGCATGAATTTACTCTGAATCAAGGTGCTGTATAATTTGGGATTGTGCACCTTGATTGGCCTGATTGTCATCCTGTAAAGGCTTCTAAAGAGAGGGGATCCCGTTGCATTTTCAGATTTATTTTGTGATTCCGGGAATGGGATAGGCGTCAGGCCCAGGTAGCTTTGGACATCTTTCCAAAAGCCCGGCAGATTGCTCTTTGCATGCTCAAGACTGACAATTTTGAACTGTGCATCACCGTATATTTCCTGATATACGCTTAGCGAAGTTTCATAATGGCTTTCGCGAATCAATGGAGAATCTCTATCGGCCAATACTTCCTCCAGAGAGGTGCTTTCTTTCAGCACACCCGTTTGTTTCTGGAAGTAATACTGGGACAGTAGGCGCTGGATAGGGTCTCTTACAATGGCAAGGAGTTTGGCATCCGTACTGTACTCTTTAATCTGGTCGGCAGCTTCTTTGCTCTGATTGTAAATATGTGTTGACTCACCGTAATACAGGTAGTCCTTTTCGAAAGGGAAATGGCTATGGTATTCCTCCAATTTATCTGGATACGTATTGCCAAAATAGTAGTGTTCCTTGAGCTGGGACATGAAGATGTCTGGATGTTGCTCTAATAAAAAGTTAAGCCAGCTCGTACCGGCCTTATTGACACCGATAATGAACAAGTTGACTTTACCACCAGAAGTAGATGCATCCGTCATGGCATGTTCAATTCTTGATTTTTTTGATCAGGGATACCAGCGGGTTGGTAGGGGAGATGTACTTTTTATAGATCTTGGATTTGAGATCGGTCTTGTAATCAAAATGAGATTTTACCGGTGCGTCTAAAATGCCTTCAAATTCCTCTTCCGTGTACTCAAGTTTCTTAATTACATATTCGTAATCCTCCCTGGCCAGTTCATCCTTATAAGGTGGAGATTGAAGTTCTGACACAGCTTCTTCACGTGTCATAGAGCCCGCACAAATAAGATTTGAATAATGTGCTTTTCGCTTGTCAACATTGAACTTTCGGGGTAAGATATATCCCTGGTAGAATCGTGTGAATACCGACTCATAATGCTTTCCGCCATAATCAGCCCATCCAAGTTTTTCCATTATCACTTTCTTCGCAGCATCCTTATCAAAGTCAGCATAGTTATAAGGGAAGATCGTCTGAATTTGGCACTTTTTCTCAAAATACTTTAGCCTTTGTGTACCGAGAGACGGGTAGGTCTCCAATGCTACGGTACCAAACCGCTTATTGATATCCTTGATGTTCACAAGGTCATTTTTGTTAAACGTCCAGCTCTTGGGCATGATCTTCTCCGTTACATTGTTAAATCCCTTGAGGATATATTTAACATTATTTGCCTTCGCCTCCTGATATAAAGTTGCATTTATAGCATGATCTGTGATTGCCTCTATGTCAATAACGGAAGCTGCAAAATAAGCCTTTTGCAGACTTTTAAACTCCTCCCAGTTAATCACATGGGTCCTGAGGTCAATACTCAGCTTGCGCAGAATATTTTGAATATTTTTAACGGCTAGCTTGGAGTTCCATCCATTGTCGAGATGTATCGCCAGGGGCCTCAAGCCGTACTCTTCTACTACCAAATATGCCAGGTAAGTGCTGTCTACACCTCCGCTGATGCCAATGATGCAATCATACTCATTACCTTTTCCTGCCCCCTTGATTTGAGCTATTATCCCTTGCAGGGACTTCGATAAGGATATTGAAGCTGTGGCATCTTTTGAAACCAGTTGCAAATATTCAGTACAGTGATTACAAAAGCCAGAACTGTCAAACTTGATCTGGCGATCAGTGGTGTCCATCACACATCGCTTACAAACCTGGCCGCTATTACTCATCTGTAAACATTTCCTGAAGTTCGTCGCTGTCTGGATAGTTGATCAATACTGCCCTTTTTCTTCCAATGAACACAAATAAGCTACCCGCCGCAACTGCTGATGCTCCACCGTTATGAACGGCGTCTGCAAAGTGATCAAAATCACCGGCACCACCAACCGCAATTACTGGGATGTTTACGCTGTCACTAATTAACTTAACAAGCTCAATATCATAGCCCTCCTGGGTTCCATCCCGATCAATGGAGTTGATCATGATCTCTCCGGCCCCGGCTTCTTCAGCTGCTTGGGCTGCCTCCATTGCGTTCATCGGGCTTTTTACGCCTCCGCTATGGGTATAAACTGCAAATGCTCCACCTTCCCTCTTCACATCAATTGAGGCGATAATAGACTGCCGTCCATAGATTTTTGAGGCTTCTGTTAGAAGAGAAGGGTTGTTCACCGCGGCCGTATTGATTACTACCTTTTCAGCTCCGGCAGAGATTAGCTGCATAACGTGCTCTAAATTGTTAATTCCTCCTCCAACCGCAAAAGGCATGAATGCTTCTTCGCCTATATTGCGTATCACCTCTATATCTGTTATTCGATTCTCCTGAGTAGCCGTGATATCCAGAAAAACCAGCTCATCAGCTTTGGCGTCGTTAAATATCTTGACCGCATTAATAGGATCTCCTACGTAGGTAGGGTCCTTGAACTTGATCGTCTTAACCAGGCCTTTGTCCTTCAGCAGTAAACAGGGAATGACTCTAGGTCTGTACATCTAACAGTTATCTGCGAAATTCTTCAATAGTTTCAAGCCATCATCGTGGCTTTTCTCAGGATGGAATTGAGTCGCAAAGATATTGCTTTTTACCATAGAGGATGTGAAGTTCAAGCCGTATTCAGTGCTTGCTGCAACGTCTGCGTCATTGTTACTCTTAACGTAGTATGAGTGCACAAAGTAGAATGAGGTGTCATCGGAGATCCCATCGTAGAGTGATGTCTGAGTCCCAAAATTTATCGAGTTCCATCCAATATGGGGGATGCGAAATATTTTTTCCCCTTCAGGGAACGAGAACTCAACAGTCTCTGCATCGAGCCACCCCAACCCCTCTGCATTACCCTCCTCACTAGATTTGGTAAAGAGTTGCATTCCAAGGCAAATTCCTAAAATGGGTTTGCCTTTTTCCAAAACCTCCTCATTGAGTGTTTGGATCAAGTTGCGTTCTCTAAGGTTATCCATGCCTCTCTTGAAGTGCCCCACACCAGGTAAAATCAACTTGTCCGCTGCTTGTATTTCTGCGATATCAGATGACAACTTCGCTTCGATCCTCAGCCTCTTGAAAGCTTTGAGAACAGAGTGAAGGTTACCCATTCCGTAGTCGATAATTGTTATCATAAGACAACTAACGTTTGGTTACGCGTTCCTTAAAAGATTCAAAGAGTTCCGATATGTTTTCTGAAGGTTTCAATGTGAGAATTAAGAACGCATAGGTAGCCAGTATTATTGATGATTTGACAGCAATATCCACCAGAAAGTGATCGAAAGTAGGTATCAATAGATTAATACCATATACAAGACCGAGTGAGAACACCACTTTTAGCGTGTTTAATGAAAATGGTTGGATCTTTAACTTGATGGCTACAAGCATGAATCGAATAAGATTATAGGAACAAATTGAGATCAGTGTTGCAAGAGCTGCACCCGTAATTCCGTAGATCGGAATAAGAATAGAATTTGTAATTATAGCTATTATAGCCAGAAACGGCATTAAAAAGATGTTCCACCGGAAGTACTTTGAGTTGGTGATTATTTCAGCATTCAAACCCATGGACATGTCAAAAAGCTTGGCTAAGCCAATGAACAGAACCACGTATTTCCCTTCTGCAAAAACTTCTGAGTTTGGAATAAGTTGAAATATAGCATCAATGTTGGACCAGATACCAACAAAGAATAATCCTCCAACAATTAGAAGGTTTACTGAGGTCTTATGATAGAGCTCTTTGATCTTAGCTTTATTATCTTCTTTGAATGCAGTAGCCAATATAGGAGTGGCTATCTCAGATAATGACCTTCTCGGTAACTCTATCACTGCTCCAATGAAAAATGCGATACTATAGATTCCAGTGCTTGTTAAGCCGGCGATGGAGCCTAGCATGAGTGTATCAATTTTAGCCACAATTATTCCTCCACCTGTTCCCAAAAACATGAACAATCCAAAAACCACCATCTCCTTTAGCAATGGTCGTTTAAGGAAAGTGAAATCTGGTTTGATGAACCACTGCTTTAGATACTTTATGTAAACAATAAGAGCCAGTAAGGCAAAGCTATATCCCGAAACCATCATGACTACAAAGCCATTGAAATCCAGCACTTTATAAAAGAACATTCCTGCCCCAACCGTGATCACTAATCTCGTTCCAATATCTCTGATAATTTTCGGGACAACTATTTTCAGTAATGATCTGGAATAGGTGGCAAGTGACCCCAGGAGAAGGAGGAAAAAAGCAAGGGGAATCAAATAGTTCTCATAATCCAGGAGTAGGGGAGCCTGCTCTGCATATGGCGCTAGAAATTGTTCTTTAAAGAAGAAAAATGTCAGAGCGAGAATGGAGAACCCAGTGAGCGGAACGAGTAAGACATAAAAAAGGAAGCCATTGTTTTTCTTTTCCATATCCTGGAAGTAGGGAAAATACTTGATGCTCACATTTAAAATACCGAGTTGGGAGAAGATTACAAAAAAGGTTGCAGCATCAATGAGGATGCGATACAAGCCAATTTGCTCAGCGCTAAAAATGAGGGGAAATAGTATGAGGATATTGATATACCCCAGGATTGTACCTCCAAAGGCTACCAATGTACCTTTGACGCTTTGTTTGACAATTACTCCCATACAATTCTTAAGGTAATCTTAACAACCACCACCCCAGATTTACTACGTTGATCTTTTTATGATTGGTGAAGTCCTCCTGATGAAGGGACCAATCAAAATTACTTACGTCTTCGAATCCGGCCTGTTTCCATTTCGGATCAAGAGCTTTATTATCTTCCTGGTAGATAACTACAAAATCGGCCTTCCAGTACTTCAAGTTTGCTTTTACTTCTTCTACTTCTCTTCCCCAAATTTGAGGTGCCCCTTCATAGTTAAGCTCAAAAACTCCCCAGAACTCTGGTAAGAAATGGATGTTCTTCTGATTGGCCACATAACTTGGGAGCTCAACCAGCTGGCGATAGCCGTC
>JYMV01015592.1_pt1 | contig 42272 bp, 38 predicted proteins | sample 338911 | NCBI WGS metagenome assembly JYMV01 (sample SAMN03354496, study PRJNA234377) | hydrothermal vent metagenome | biome: Deep sea; feature: Hydrothermal plumes at the Eastern Lau Spreading Center, Western Pacific Ocean; material: Seawater | place: Tonga | collected 2009 | depth 2000 m m | reverse complement strand
CACTGGCTTCTTGTTTCTGTTCTTCTGAACCTGTTTCAAGCACTTCATTCAACAGCGACTCTGCCGACTCGGCATCATCAATCTCAAGATAATGTCATGGCACGAATTGCATTAGGTATAGAATACAACGGCGCAGCTTATTTTGGTTGGCAACGACAACGAGAAGTCGAAAGTGTCCAGCAAAAGTTGGAAGAAGCGCTTGCTGTTATTGCTCAGCAAAAAATAGATGTGGTTTGCGCCGGACGCACAGATGCCGGTGTACATGCGACCAATCAGGTGGTGCATTTTGACACGGATGTGCAACGGCCTGATAAGGCCTGGACCATGGGCAGCAATGCTAATCTTCCTGATACAATTGCCGTTAAATGGGCAAAGCAAGTTCCGGAAGATTTTCATGCTCGTTTCTCGGCAACAGCCAGACGCTATCGCTACGTTATCCATAATGTACGTTTGAGAACCGGAATATTCCTGCAAGGCGTCACTCATTTCTACCATCCTCTTGATGCCGATAAAATGCATCGCGCCGCGCAATGTTTGCTTGGTGAACAAGATTTTTCAGCCTTTCGGGCGGCTCTTTGCCAATCACGCACACCTTATCGCAACCTGCATCACATTCATGTGATTCGACAGGGTGATTATGTGGTGATCGACGTTAAAGCTAACGCCTTTGTACATCACATGGTTCGCAATATTGCTGGTAGTTTGATGGCAGTAGGGTGTGGTGAACAGTCAGAGCAGTGGATTGCTGAGCTATTGGCCAGCAAAGACAGAACCCAGGCGGCTGCTACCGGCAAGCCAAATGGATTATACCTGGTGGACGTAGATTATCCGGCGGAACTTGCGCTACCTCAAAAGCCGTTAGGTCCGTTATTTCTGCCAGATGAGCTGTGGTAATAAGCTTATTTTAAGCGACGTTCGACAAATTTAGTTAACATCTTAGACCACATTGTTATTTTAATACTGTTAGAATGTGGCAAAATACGTTGCAGAACGCTTAATTTAGAACCCTATTTTTGATAAGAGCAACATCTTGTAGCAAGGAAATGAGTTGAATTTCTGTAATATTGCTTTGATTTGCTGTTATCTTGCTAATTAATAAGTGAGAGAATCAAATTCAATGAGCTGGATCCAAAAGATACTGCCAAAAACCCAATCAGCTGTAAAAAGTAACGTACCGGAAGGTATTTGGACCAAGTGCGGGAAATGTAACGCTGTACTCTACAAAGTTGAATTAGAGAAACAACTGGAAGTGTGTCCGAAATGTGATAATCACATGCGCATCAGCGCCAGATCACGACTGAACAACTTCCTTGACCAGGGTGAAAGAACTGAACTGGGTTCAGAACTTGAGCCGCAGGACATTTTGAAATTTAAAGATTCAAAGCGCTACAAAGATCGCATTGCCAGCGCACAAAAAGCATCTAACGAAAAAGATGCTCTGGTTGTGATGAAAGGTAAACTGCATGGTAAACCCGTCGTTGCTGCAGCCTTTGAATTCAGCTTCATGGGAGGCTCTATGGCCTCTGTGGTTGGTGCGCGATTTGTCAAAGGCGTAGAAGCTGCCCTTGCCAATAATACTCCTTTTATTTGTTTCTCTGCCAGTGGCGGTGCGCGTATGCAGGAAGCCTTGTTGTCGCTGATGCAAATGGCTAAAACCAGCGCTGCTTTAGCGAAGATGAGCGAAAAAGGTCTGCCCTATATTTCTGTATTAACCGACCCTACGATGGGCGGTGTATCGGCCAGTTTAGCCATGCTGGGTGATGTCAATGTTGCTGAGCCAGGCGCACTTATCGGTTTTGCCGGGCCACGAGTAATCGAGCAAACTGTAAGAGAAACCCTTCCTGATGGTTTCCAGCGCAGTGAATTTTTGTTGGAAAAAGGTGCCATAGACATGATCGTTGATCGTCGCCATATGCGCCAAAAGCTTTATAGTTTGTTAGACAAAATGCATCACAGCACTGATGCAGCGAAACAAGCGTAACCTGCCTTGAGTGAACATAATCAGCACCCTGCAAATCTGGCAGGGTGGTTGAGCTATCTGGAACAAATTCATCCAGCGCAAATTGATATGGGGCTGGATCGGGTTGCCGAAGTATATGACAGGCTCAATCTCAATTTCGACTTTGCCACCGTTATTATGGTGGGCGGCACCAACGGCAAGGGCTCCACTTGTCGTTTTCTGGAGTTGATAGCCCAACAAATGGGATTATCAACGGCAGTCTACAGTTCTCCTCATATTATTGATTATCGGGAAAGAGTGCGTGTTAACCAGGCGCTGTTATCCGAAGAAGACCATTGCCGCGCGTTTTCCGCCGTAGAAGCGGCGCGCAAGAGCACCTCATTGACTTATTTTGAGTTTGGTACGCTTGCCGCTATGCAGTTGATGGCTGAACTCAGACCCGACGTCGTTATCCTGGAAGTTGGCTTAGGTGGTCGTCTGGATGCAGTAAATATTGTTGAACCCGACGTTTCTGTTATTACGACTATCGATTTGGATCATCAGGCCTGGTTGGGTAATACCAGGGAGCAAATCGGTTTTGAAAAAGCCGGTATTATGCGCCCCAATAAGCCCTGTATAGTGGGGGAATTGGATGCGCCTGAAACGTTAAAACAGCACGGTGAAAAAATTGCTGCTGATTTATATTTTCGGGAAGGTGATTTTCAGGTAAATCAAAACCACCAGGAATGGTCTCTGACTGGAACTATTGGTGAACAGGCCTTTGTGATAAATGAGCTGCCAGTGGGTAACTTACCCGTGCAAAATGCGGCAACGGCTTTGTTTACAGCCAAACTGTTGAACTGGAATTTGAGTGATAGCCAGTTCCGGCAGCTTATCGCCAACGCATCATTACCAGGAAGGATGGAGAGGCTGGCTCATAGCAAAAACATAATCCTTGATGTTGCTCACAACCCTCAGGCTACCGCCTATTTGCGTTCGCGCATAGACGCTTTGCCGTATCGACGTTTGATTTTTATTCTTGGCATGTTGTCTGATAAAGACTCCAGAGCGAGCCTGGAGGCATTTCACGATTTGTCAGCAACCTGGTTTGTTACACCGTTAGATTGTCCACGTAGCTCTACTGCTGAAGCTCTGCAAGCAGTGCTAATCAAACAGGAACAATCCGTCAAAGTGTGTGAATCGGTTGAACAAGCCTGTCAACAAGCGTTAGAATCTGCCAGCGATCCCAATGACCTTATCGTTGGATTTGGGTCGTTTTATACTGTTTCAGCCATAAAACAAGCACTAACTACACAATAGCAGTTCGATATTCAGAAAACAGGAAGCATATTTTGGCTACAGCATTTCAAAACCGATTGGTAGGAACCATCATTATTGTGGCGCTGGCTGTTATCTTTTTGCCTGAGTTATTGGACGGAGAAAAGCGCCATAGCCAGGACCGATTTGAAGCTATTCCAAAACGTCCTCCTATGAAGAATGTAACTTCGCCGGACGAGTTTCCCTTTAAAAAAGTGCAGGATGCGGTGACTCGCGAAGTGGTTATTGTTGATGAGCGGGCAGTAGATGAGCCCGATGAGGGCGTAACCGATACAAATGAAAGCACGGCTATCGCAAACAACCCCGCGTCTTCGCAAGCAAGTCAGGCTCAACCTGATGCACCAATAATGGAGCCCAAACAAGAGCAAATTCAGTCTGGTTGGGTGGTACAACTGGGAAGCTTTAAACACAGCAAAAATGTCAAAGATCTGCTGCGTAAGCTGGAGCAAGCGGGTTACAGGGCCTTTACCAGACCTATCCAGACCAGTTCAGGAACCCTCACCAAGGTATTTGTGGGTCCAGATTTGGATGACGGCAAGTTAAAAACGGCCATCCCCCATTTAAAAGAAGTCACCGGGTTACAGGGTAAACTGACGCCTTTTACCGTTGATTAAAACAAGACATCAGTGCCTGGCTTTGTTAAAATGCGCGCCGATTTCTGTGCAATACCCAAAGGGTGCGCTGTCCCTATGCTAGAAAAAGATAATAATGAACTGGATTGATTTCGCTATACTTGCCGTACTGATATTGTCTACGGTTATTAGCCTTGTCAGAGGTTTTCTGAAAGAAGCCATTTCTCTTGCTATCTGGTTTACGGCTTTTATGTTAGCCAGTTTTTTCTATGCCGATCTGGCGATTTATCTCACCTGGTTCCAGGACCAAATTCTAAAAAATGCGGTAGCAATCGCGATTCTCTTTGTCAGCACCCTGCTTTTGGGGGGCTTGATTAATTACCTGATATCAAGATTAGTTATTTTTACTGGTTTGAGCGGCACTGATCGCGCGCTTGGACTGGTGTTTGGAATGTTAAGAGGAGTGCTTATTTGTAGTGCAGTGTTGTTCTTTTTAGACGCCTTCACACCCGCACCTTCTTCGGATTGGTGGAAGTCCTCTCTGCTGATCCCTGAGTTTGCATTTATTATCGAATGGTTTTTTGAGTATCTGCAAAATTCATCTAGTTTTATTAGTCCCACTGTATAGGATCCCAATATGTGCGGAATCGCCGGCATTGTAAGTCATAACCCCGTTGCTCAAGAATTATTTGATGCTTTAACCGTGTTGCAACACCGCGGCCAGGATGCTGCCGGAATGATTACTGTAGATAGCAGTATGTTTCATTTACGCAAGGCAAATGGCCTGGTCAGGGATGTGTTTCGCAATCGTCACATGCAGAGATTAACCGGTAACCTGGGGATAGCCCACGTGCGTTACCCAACGGCGGGTTCTTCCAGCTCCGCGGAAGCTCAGCCTTTCTATGTTAACTCTCCTTACGGTATTGCGCTGGCACACAATGGCAATCTGACCAATGCTGTGGCACTGCAAAAAGAAGTATTGCAGTTGGCTAAGCGTCATATCAACACGACTTCTGATTCCGAACTACTGCTGAACATTTTGGCTGATGAATTGCAAAAAGCTGAAGGGTTGTCGTTGCAGCCTGCCGATATTTTCGAAGCGGTCAGCAATGTGCACAGACGTGTTAAAGGCGCATATGCGGTTGTTGCAGCGATTATTGGCAACGGCATGTTGGCCTTCCGCGATCCGCATGGAATACGTCCGCTGGTACTGGGTAAGCGCACTACCGAGCATGGCGATGAATATATGGTGGCATCTGAAAGTGTAGCGCTGGATTCTGTAGAGTTTCAGTTTATCCGTGATGTTGCACCGGGAGAGGCTGTGTACATTACGGAAGATGGGCAACTGTTTACTCAACAATGTGCCGATAATCCTACTCATGTTCCCTGTATTTTTGAGTTTGTTTATTTTGCGCGTCCAGACTCTTTTATTGATGGCATTTCAGTGTACGCATCACGCGTCAATATGGGTAAGAAACTGGGACAGAAAATAGCACAGCAATGGGGCGAATTAGACATTGATGTGGTTATCCCCATTCCTGAGACGTCAATTGATATCGCGTTGCAAATAGCACAGGAACTGGACTTGCCGTATCGTCAGGGCTATGTGAAAAACCGTTACATTGGCCGTACCTTTATTATGCCTGGGCAGTCGCAACGACGTAAATCAGTGCGCAGAAAGCTCAATGCCATTAAGTCTGAATTTAAAGGCAAAAATGTATTGTTGGTGGATGATTCTATCGTTCGTGGAACCACTTCTGAGCAAATCATTGAAATGGCACGTGAAGCTGGCGCTAAAAAAGTGTATTTTGCTTCAGCGGCACCTGAGATTCGCTTCCCCAATGTTTATGGTATCGACATGCCGTCGCCAAATGAGTTAATTGCTTATGGCAGGGAAGTAGAGGATATTTGCGAGTCCATCAAAGCTGACGGCCTGATTTATCAGGATATCGAAGATTTGCGTCAGGCAGTAAGCACCGAAAACAATGCCATCAGAAATTTTGAAATGTCGGTGTTTAACGGCGATTATATTACCGGTGATGTTACTCAGGAATATCTGGAATCTTTGGATAAAGCACGTAATGACGATGCAAAAGGTCAACACGCCGAAGATGAATTGACTAACCTGGACGTGCATAATATGTCCAACGAGAGCCACGGCTAATCACTAAAAAGATAGTAAACAGATTAGTCAGAGCTTTAGATAAATTTAAATAAATAAGACAGAGTTTAATATGGGAAGAAGTTTCGAAGTTCGTAAAGTCGCTATGGCAAAAACGGCGGCTGTTAAAACCAAAGTTTATTCTAAATACGGAAAAGAAATTTACGTATGTGCTAAAAACGGCGGACCGGACCCGTCTGCGAACCTGTCTCTTAAACATCTTATAGACAAAGCCAAAAAGGACCAGGTACCAAGCCACGTTATCGAAAAGGCCATTGAAAAGGCCACTGGTGGCGCTGGTGAGGACTTTGTACCAGCGCGATATGAAGGCTTTGGTCCGGGCAACTGTATGGTAATCGTGGATTGTTTAACTGATAACAACAATCGCACAATTACCGATGTGCGCAACTGCTTCACCAAAACAAACTCCAAAATTGGAGCACCGGGTGCTGTAGCTCACATGTTTGATCACTATGGGGTATTTGTCTTTGCCGGAGAAGACGAAGACGCCGTTTTAGAATACCTGATGGAAGCTGATGTAGATGTTGCAGATGTGGAAAGTGAAGACGGCAAAATCACGGTTTTTGTCCCTCACACCGAATTTGCCAAAACCAGAAATGCTTTGACTGAATATCAGGCGGATATTGATTTTGAAGTGGAAGAAATCAGTTTTGTGCCGCAAACCAGTGTGGATGTTGAAGGTGACGATGTTCCAGTGTTTGAAAAGTTCATGGATATGCTGAACGACTGTGATGACGTGCAAAACGTTTATCACAATGCCGTTATCAAAGACTAATCACCTGTCCGGGCGCGTGCTGCGCGCCCGTATCATTCTGCAACAATTCCCTTCTGCTATTTTTACATTGACAATCCCTGATATAACCGCTTGAATTTGTTAAAAACATTCTGGTTTTTAAGATGAAAGTGAAAGATATCATGAGCCCCAATCCGGTGCGTGTCTCTTCCAACGAGACTATGTGGGCTGTCAAACGCGTATTTGAAAAACATACCTTTCATCATCTGCTGGTGGTGGATGATGGTGTGTTGACTGGTGTATTGTCTGACCGTGACTATCTCAAGACCGTCAGCCCTCACGTAAAGAGCGGCGCTATCAGCTCTCGTGATCTTGAAACCATGAACAAAAAAGTGCATCAGATCATGTCCCACAAAATAATTGCTATTGGTGCCAATGAACCGGTTATGAAGGCGGTGATGTTGTTTAATCAAAACAAAATTTCTTGTCTCCCAGTGTTAGAAAATGAAAAAGTCGTGGGTATAGTGAGCTGGCGTGATGTCATGCGCTTTTTAGAGCAAAGAGTATTGGCAAGACAGCAAGGATAAACAGCAATGAATAGCTTAAAAATGAGTATCTTCTTACTGCTCTGTTTAACTTGGGGAGTGCAAAGTCAGGCAGGATGTTTGGAGGACTCTGAGGTTCTCTCACTAGCCAAAGGGTTTCCAACAACACCGGTATCGGGATTGAGTAAAATTACTTCGCTTGAAGATGCGTATTGTACTCAGGAAAAGTACGTCAAGCTTTTACAGCGTGATTTAGGTGGGGTCGCTGGCTACAAAGTGGGCTTTACCAGCAAAGCCGGACAGGCAAAGTTCAATATTCCAAACCCCGCAACGGGAGTGCTGTTAGACGAAATGCTACTGACCGGTGATATTCAGTTGCCACTGGCATTCGGGTATCGCACCTTAATTGAGCCTGACTTTTTAGTAACCATCGCAGATGAAAAAATTATGCAGGCCACCAGTGCCAGAGACACCTTGTCATATGTAGCCAGCATTCATCCTTTTATTGAGCTGGTGGCAATGCGCTTGCACGAGCAGGAGCCGGTAACCGGCAATAGTCTGGTGGCAATCAATATTGCGGCAACCAAAGCCGCAATCGGACCTGCAATTCCGGTAGTAAACTCCGATGAGTTCTACCATAAAATTCCCAAAGTCATTACCCGTTTTACAAATCAGCAAGGTGAAATCATTCAGGAAACCGATGCCAGCGCTTTGATGGGGCATCCAATGGAAGTACTGTATTGGCTCATTCAGAAGTTTAAAACTCGCGGTCTGACACTTAAAGCAGGGCACAAAATCAGTCTGGGGGCCACCGGCAAACTTTTCCCTTTGGGTAATGAAGCTCAGCGATTTAGCTATCAATTTATCGGACTCAGTGAAGAGCCCACAACATTAACCGTTGCTTTGTATGGTGATAATGGAGCGGCCAATGAGTAAAAACCTGATTGATGTTGCAGAATTAAAAGCACTCACCGGCTCTGAAAAGCTGGTGATTCTGGATGCCAGCATGGCGTCACCGCTACCCGGTGTCAGTAACGATCTGCAACAGGGATTAATACCTCAGGCACGGCGTTTTGACCTGGAAAAGGTATTTATTGATAACGATAGTGCACTCCCGCATACCATGCCTGATGCAGATAAGTTTCAGGAGGAAGCCCGTAAATTGGGTATTAATCAGGATTCCATGATTGTTGTTTATGACAACATGGGCTTGTATTCCTCACCTCGTGCCTGGTGGATGTTTAAGGCCATGGGACATAACAATGTTAAGGTGCTAAACGGTGGCCTTCCTCAATGGAAAGCCTCTGGAGGTGAAGTTACCGAGACAGAGGTGTCAGTCAACCCAGGTAATTTTTCTGTTAATCCACAAGCTCTAAGTTTTATCAGCGCTGATGAGTTGCTGGAGCTAATTAATAATCGTGTGGTTAACGTGCTGGATGCGCGCTCTGAACCAAGATTTAACGGCTTAGAAGCGGAGCCGCGAAAAGGTGTGCGCAGCGGCCATATGCCCGGCGCACAATGTTTGCATTTTAGAGCACTGACCAAGGATGGACAGCTTAAGCCAAACTCAGAGCTTACAACCATGTTTACGGGATTGCAGCTCCATGCTCAGTTGCCAATGGTGATGACTTGTGGTTCAGGGATTACCGCCTGCATTTTAGCATTAGCTGCAGATGAGCTGAGTTATCAGGATATTTGTGTCTACGATGGTTCCTGGGCAGAGTGGGGCGCCGATGAGCGCTTTCCTGTAGTTGTTGCACAATGATGTTAGCGGAATTGCTGGAACAACAATTACGCGAGCACCAAGACCCCGTCAGAGCGGCAAAGATGCAGGCGTATATGAAAACGCAACAGGCATTTTTTGGTGTGCCAGCGCCATTGCGTAAGGCGTTGTTTAAAGCCGCAAAAAAACAGATTCCGCTCAGTATCCGGGCAGAATATGAACACACCGTACTAACGCTGTGGCATGGCAGTCACAGAGAAATGCAGTATCAGGCGCTGGAAGTCGCCGAGTATTACAAGGCATTCCGAACCAGGGAAAGTTTACCTTTATATGAACAGCTTTTACTCACTGCCGAGAACTGGGACACGGTTGATTGGATCGCTATCACCTTAGTGGGACTGCTGATAAAGACACACTCTGATTTGGAAGATACGCTGCTTAAATGGCGACAACACACTAATTTGTGGTTGCGCAGGGCCTCGTTAATTGCCCATATTAAACACAAAAAAGACACCAATGTAGCGCTACTGAGTGATACTATTTTGCTCCTCGCTGCAGAGAAGAATTTTTTTATTCGCAAAGCGATTGGATGGACGTTAAGGGAGTACAGTAAAACCGATGCAGAATGGGTTTTACATTTCGTTGAGAGTCACAAACACCTGCTTTCCGGCCTAAATCAAAGGGAAGCACTAAAACATGCCAGAGCGTGTTGACTGCTGCAAAATTGTACCGCAAAAGTCAAAACGCTTTAAACAAACCGGAGTTAGAATTTATGGGTTTTCTGAAGGGAATTGCCGCTAGTCTTATATTTTGTTCATGGTCATCAACCCTGTTTGCCGGGGATCTGGAGTTTGATGCTGTTAAAGCGACACCCACTTTCGCATTGGCAAAAATGGGGGCGGTATATGGCACCTTCAAAAATGTTTCAGATACCCAACTGGAGATCAGCAACTTGCAGGTGTCTGAAGATATTGCGGATGGTGTCGAGTTACATGAAAGTTATATTAAGAATGATATGGCCAGCATGAAGCAGTTGAATTTACCTTACAGCCTTGAAAGTCAGGAACAACTGGTATTGCGCAAAGGTGGCAAGCACATCATGCTAATTGGGCTAAAGCAACCCTTAGAATCAGGAATGCAATTTGATCTGACAATCAGTGTAACTGGCCAGCAAGATATTATCGTGCCTGTTGTAGTTGGCGAAGAGCAGCAAAAAGAAAACGCAGGACATCAGCATCATCACCATTAACATGGCAGTTAACATGAATCACTCGTTTCAACAATTAAACACCCCATGCTTATTGCTGGATGAAAGTCGATTAAACAACAATATTCAGCGGATAAAGGACAAGGCCAACTCACATGGAGTGCGGTTGCGGCCTCATGCCAAAACTGCCAAAAGTGCAGCCATTTTGGAGCGTTTTAACGGCACTGATACGCCGCTTACTGTTTCTACTTTGAAAGAAGCAGAATACTTTTCCGACAAGGGGTTTAACCAGTTGATGTATGCTGTTTGTCTTTCCCCTGACAAGATCCCTCGTGTTGCAAGTCTGCTAAAACAGCAGGTGGATATTACGGTGATTATTGACTCGTTAACCATGGCAGCGGCTATTGCCCAATATGCACAAGAGCACGAAGTGCGGTTTTCAGTGGCCATTGAAATTGATTGCGATGGCCACAGAGCCGGGTTGTTACCTGAGGATCCGGTGTTAATTGAATTAGCACGACAGCTGACAAATGAACACGGAATAGACTTTTGGGGATTGATGACTCATGGAGGAGGTTCATATGACTGTCAGCACTGGGAGCAGGTTAAAGCACATGCTTTACTGGAAAGGTCGGCCCTTTTACTAGCTAAAGACAGATTAAAAGATAGTAATATCGAGTGTAACAATCTGTCTTTGGGCTCTACACCCACAGTGGTTGCGGCTGATGATTTTTCTGGTGTTAACGAAATCCGCCCTGGAGTTTTTGTATTCTTTGATTTGTTCCAGGCACAACTGGGTTCCTGCAAAGAATCTGACATTGCACTTTCAGTATTAGCCACAGTGACCTCCCATAAACCAGAGAGCAATCGTATATTTATTGACGCTGGTGGCCTGGCGTTGTCAAAAGACCGCAGCACTTCCGGCCAGCGTTGCGATTATGGTTATGGCAAAATCGTCAAACTGGATGGTTCTGATTTTGCACAAAACATAGTGGTTACTGAAGTCAATCAGGAGCACGGCGTTGTGCAGTTGCCAGCGGGAGTAGCAATATCAGAGTTCCCCATCGGCAGCAGGGTGCGTGTCTTGCCGAACCATTCATGCATGACCGCCGCCGCGTATCCGGGTTATTACCTGTTTAACGACACTGACCAACTGCAATGGGTAGAACGCTGCAACGGTTGGTAGGTTCGAATTGAGCTAAAGGGATTTAGTGAATGCCGATTTTGCAGGAGCAAAAATCGGCGAGTCGGACAGCGGTGTCTGAATCGATTCCGACCTGTGTTATTCATCTGACCAGGCCGGAATGCAGGGGGCTACTGAAAATTTGTAGCCCAACTCTTGAGAGTTGTCTCTTTCAATAACGAAAATGGTATTTTCATCTATGGTGAGTACTCGTTGATTAGCGGCTTTTCTGCATGCAGAAAAACGATAGGCTTCAAACTGATAAATAAATCCCGCAATGAGTTTATCCAGGGTTCTGGTATTTTTTTCTTCGCTATCTTCTTCCTCGGTTTCTTCCGATGCTACTTCCGTGCTTTCTTTGGCTTCAGTGGCCGCCTCGGTGAGGGACTGCTCTTCTTTGTCTTGCTGATTTTCACTGGTGGTTACTGTTACGCCGGGAAAAAGAGTTTTGGTTTGGGGTATTGTCTGCTCCAGGCTCGGTTCAAGCAGATTATCCAGCTGTCCGGATTTGATAGTCTCTACCAGCTTGTTTAAATCTTCATTAGACATGTTGCGCAACATCAGACGCTGCGCTGTGGATATGCCTAATGCATTCAGGGTGGCTTCGTCCTCTAATGAAAGAGGCTGTTCACCACTGTTTTTTAACTTATTGGCAAGCGAGATAAATTCATCTTCAGGCATCTGTGCAATGGCTTGGGCATCGAATATTGGCGTATCGTCAAATACATCCAGTTGTTCCATATAAGGCTCTAAAAATTGCCACATAACATAGATAAGGCAAGGGATAAATATGATGCGCATCCACATTGTCAGCAGCGCGAAAGACTTATCTTGCCACAAGGTTTTCAATCGGATTCGAAACAGACGCAATAGAAAGCTGAGAAAGGACCACAAACTCAATAATACAATGGCCGAACCCAGAAATATCACCGATGCCAGCAGAATCCAAAACGGCAGCATAAGCATAGTGGTAAAGCCCATTGTAAAGACAAACGTTTGCGGCTCAATTCCAGATATGGCATTAATCTTTAGCGCAGATACCGCAAGAGCGATGTTGGCGGTGGAAGCATATAAAACAAACAACACACCTTTGCCAAAGGTATGCTCCCAAATCTTCATAAAGATTTGCCATAACTCTCGTAATAAACCAAATCCTGCGACGATACCTACTACTAATAAATAGTCCTCATCCTCCTGCGTTTCAGTCAGGAAACTGAGTAACATGGCGGCCGCAATAAAGTAGCACCACTGAGAAAAGGTTAAATCTTTAAACTTGTCGGAAAACCAGATCAGGATCCGCGAAGTACGGTTTTTTATTGGTCGCCAGATGGCAGCAAGTGCTTGTTTAAATTTACCTACAGCCTGAAACGATTGATTTGGAAGTCTGAGTAGTGGGGAATCAGCAGGCTTTTCTTCGTATTGTCCGGCATCGTTTTCATTTGGGTAGTGGGCATTTGTCATAATTATTATTCTCGTTATGGCCTTACGAAGAAAAGTACTGGTATTAGACCATTTGCTAATACTAATTGTAAGATTATCGCTACATTATAAAGTAAGGTAAGCGCTATAGTGAATCTGTCGATGGGGAAAAACATGCCAATCGTGAAATTTTGGGGAACCAGAGGTTCCATTCCAGTGGCGCCCCATGCCCACGCAGTTCGTGCCCGTCTGGAAAGTATTCTTGTCAAAGCTATTGATAGCAAGCTGTCCAATTATGATGATATTCCCACTTTTTTAAACAGTTTGTCTTTTCCGGAAGTTGCCAGTTATGGCGGCAATACCAGTTGTGTTGAAATAGACACAGGCGAAGGGGATTATGTGTTGTGCGATATGGGCACAGGCTTAAGAGACTTCGGTGCAAACTATATGCGCTATAATGAACACCAACGCAGCAAGACCTTCCATCTGTTTTTGTCTCATTTGCACTGGGATCACATTATGGGTTTTCCATTTTTTACCCCTGCTTACATTCCCGGGTATAAGATTCGTATTTATGGCTGCCATCAGCAACTGGAAAGTGCGATTAAGGCACAGCACAGTGGACCGGGATTTCCCGTCAATTTCGATACCCTGTCTGCCGACATCGAGTTCCATGTGTTTCAGCCTGGAGATAAATTAACGGTTAACGGCATCGAGATAGAAGCATTTTTGCAACTCCATGAAGGGGACTCTTATGGCTACCGGTTTCAGGTGGGTGATAAAAAGATTGTTTACTCTACAGATTCCGAACACAAGGTAGAGGATCAGGCCCGGCTGGACCGTTTTGTTAACTTTATACAAGGTGCAGATCTTGTGGTGTTTGATGCTATGTATAGCCTTCTTGAAGCTGTGACATTAAAAGAGGATTGGGGGCATTCCAGTAACCTCATGGGAGTCGAGTTGTGTTTGCGAGCAGCGGCAAAAAGGCTGTGTTTGTTTCATCACGATCCAATCCATAGTGATGATGAAATAGATCTTAATTTACAGGAGGCACGGAACTTTGCCTCTCTGATCGCTTCGAGTGATAAACAACCTCTTGAAATCCTCGCTGCATGGGATGGAATGCAGGTATCCCTTCAAAATTAACGGAATATAGATTTTTACCCTATCATTGGTTAAAATATAAACAAGTATTTGTGTGTCAGGGGATCCTGACAGTCTGTTAAACCGGAGGAATTATGCAAGTTGGTACGCCATCAGGAGTTGCTGAAGGACTAGTGACCATTCAGGGGGCATCTCCAAATCAAAGTGAGCAGGTGAACCGCCTGGCTCAGCAACAGCAGGAAACTCAGGTTCTGGAATCAAACCCGGCTCCTCAACCTACAGGTAATGTTGGTCAAAATGTAGATACCACTGCCTGAGCAGTGGTGTGGGACCGCGCTGGGATGAGCTTTGAAGTGATAGGTTTAGGCTGAGTGTTTTATTTCAGGCTCTTCAGCTGTCACTTCCTGGTCAGTTGCATCTTGTTCAGCTTTGTTGCTCAGAGCGTGAGGTGATTTAAAGTCCCAATACCGTTTCAGTCCCAGTTCCTTCATCAAATCCAGAATTTGTAGTTTTACTTTATCGTCAGGCTCAAATTCTTGCACACATTTGTAGTATTTGCGCAGCGCCCGGTAGACACGACCTGATTGCGTGTGCAGATCTGCCAACAATAAGTAACGTTCTTTTTGTTCTGCTTTGGTTAACGTTCGGGTCATGACCTCGGTGTGGGTGATTTCAAAGCTAATCAGTTCAGGGCTTATCTCCAGTCGCGCTGCATTGCGCTCCAGCATTTTATGCACTTCAATTGCTTCATTTTTGAGATTATATTTGTGTGCAACGTAAAGCAGGATATTAAGCTGTTTTACATCTAACTGATGTCTTAGGTCGTAGAGTTTTTCAAAGTTTGCCAGTAGCGTTTTGCCCTGCAATGCGGCCAAACCCAACAAGATAAAAGGCTTGTACATATTGTACTTAAAAGACCCTTTGGACCAGGTATTATTTCGTATAATCTCCACCATGTCATTGTGAATCTTTTGTTCAGTATTACCATCCAGGTTGCCGCTTAAAGAGGCAAGAGAGTAACAAATCAAACGCACCAAAGAGATATTGTTCTTCAGATCAAATCCGTCGGTTTTGATCGCTTCTTTAGTGTTTAAGTATTCCAGCGCTTTGGTGAGCCCCTGAACTTTCTGCAACAACAATGCGTGACATTCAATCTCATTGGGTTGTAATTGATTCTCTTCCAGTTTTTCAAAACAGCGCAAAGCCATTTCGGGTTCGTTTTCATGCAGTTTCTGCAAGGTTTGATAATAGATACAACCCTTGCGCAGGATCTCGCAGCCTGTGGCATCATCCAGGGTTTCCATGAATCGATCTTTTTGCCCTGTTGTAAAACTGATAAATAGTTGTTCCCGGACTTTGTCCGAACTCAGTGCTATTTTTTCCGAAATATTCCAGGCCAGATCAGGTCTTCGTCCCTGTAATAGCAGCTTAATCTTTAATTCCAATAATTCATCTTTGTGGGTTTCATCAAATTTACTGGGGTCAATACTAACGATACTTTTAATTAAAACACTTGGAGATATTTGATTAAGGTTTTTTAATATTTTTTGGAAAACTTGCAGTGATTCAATCGTGGCATTTACAGAATTTTCTACCATCTGGTAATTGAGTGGGAACTCCAAAATTTCAGTGCGTAAATGTCGGAAAATTGGACTGGATCCTAAGCTCTGGGCATTGTCAGTTATCACTACAAATTTGCACCATTTAGGTACCAGGTTTGAGCGGGTCAGGTATCTCACAAGATTAACGCCGGTAAGGCTAAATCCCAGGTCTTCTCTGATAAAAATAAGGTCGTATTTAAAGGACTGCTCTCGGCCAACTAAATCCCTTCCATCCTTCATTAAATCAACGTCAGACTGGCCCAGAGTCGCCAGCATATTTTTGAGTTCACTACGAGCCGCCATATTCTGGTTAACGATTAAAATCTTCAACTGCGTCGTTACTTTTTTGTTCATGCCCGCCTCCAAAAGTCCGTTTTGAGTGTTGGTTACTGCTGCAATATTTTAAGGCTCTACTATTGAATTTAGAGGTATCTGAAAAATAAGATGTATGAAATCTCTGAAAAATTTGTAGGAAATATCTTACAAATGGGAATGTCGAGAAGTTAATTGCTCAAAAAAGCTGCATTTAGACTTATGAGCATTTAATGTGCGTTAAACTGCACTTTGCGGAGCGCTTTTAATTACTGCCTGTCCAGGTCTTCTGGTAGTAGCTCTTCCAGCTCGTTAATTAGTATAATGAGTTTTTCATGTAACTCACATATTTCTTTATTTTGTTGTTTTTGCGTCATGCTTTGTGAATGTTCTGAGTCGCTAACACCAGAGAGGTATGACTGGCAACCTCTGAATCGGGTCGCTGGAGGCTCACTTGTATTCGGGACAGCATAGGGTTTTTGTGTACGCATGGCTTTACCGTTCTTGGGTCTGGTTCTTTTGAGAAAGAACAGGGAGGCTTATTGTTATTATTATTGCGAAGCTGACCCCGACTTCGTGCCTCCCACAATTCGACGAACGAATTATGGCTGTTTGAATGGAATTAACGTGCCAACAATTTATAATAATATAAATTTTTAAAAAACAATGGCTTATGGTTTTGACTGTTAGGCAATAGTGCGCTTTTGTAACATCGCCTGGATGATTTTAGTGCGCCTTGCACGTTTGCGGTGCTTTATTTGAAACTTGAATATTGGTTTTTCGCGTGTAATTCGCTATTGATTCTTCCAACTGGCAATGGAGTCGGAGAGCACACTAACCATGCTTTTTGCCGCACAGGGGTTTTGATCGATTCTGATGGTTGCAATGGCACCCCAAAGACAACCACAGAGATATTCTGTTTTGCGTCTTATCTCTTCGTCATTAGCATCAATTACCTTGTCAGCGCGTGCGTTTTCGAGCGCTTGGTAAAAGGAATTAAAGACTTGTTGTTTAAATCTCAGCAGCTTTTCCTTCACGGCCGGACTGGATTTGTTGAGATCTAACAAGGCATTCACCATCAGACAGCCACAATGATTAGGCTCGTCAGACTTCTTGTCGCTGCTAATTTTGGTGAAAAGCGCCAGGATCCCCTCTAATCCCGCTTCCGGGACTTCCACTTGAAACAGGTGCTTACCCTGTTCATGATACATATCCAATGCCGCCAGAAACATACCTTCTTTGTCACCAAAGGCGTTGTAAATACTAATTCGCTTTAGTCCTGTTGCCGTTTCGAGATCACACATGGAAGTCGCATCGTAGCCATGTTGCCAGAAAGCATTCATCGCTGCGTTAATGACTTTTTCTTCACAAAATGTACGTGGTCTCGCCAAAATTCAACTCCCGTTTTACTTTTACACGCTTAAAACCGGAATTTTAACCGGGTTAAATACAAAAAAACAGCAATCTGTATTAACTGCTTAGTTGTAGCAGGGTATGAGCATGAATGCTCATTTAATGACCATAGTGTCCAGAAACAAATTAATTTTCATTTAGAGCCATAGCATAACAAGTTCGATGACGCCGCAATTTGTTCGGAGTGCTGAACGTAAATTCCCTTCACGCGCATTAAAATGCGACATCAGTTAAAACAACGATGAGAGGCATCAGGGATATAGAAAGTGTCGGTTTTGCAGGAGCAAAAATCTGCATTTCAAACGACAGTGTCAAAATTTTACAGCGGTATCACATGAGCAGTCCGTTTCTCTGATAAGATTTTTCTTAGGGGCGCTCCCCTAAAACCCCCTTTTGCCCATGACGCGAGAAAACATAAGACTCAAGCACAGAACCAGAAGACCGTCAATGAAAGTACATCCCTGTACTTGCATCGACTCTGGCAACATCCTTGTTGCCAATCTTCAGGTTTTATCTGCACTTTAGCCTTATCTCGCGAATGGGCCTGATTTGACCGGACTTCGAACACTACAATGACTGGTAAATCAACAAAGTTTGAATGGGTGTCATGTTTAAATTGATATATCTGTGTTCAGAATAAATTTCCCACAGCAATGTGCAGCGTACTCTGGAGACCAATTACTGTATCCCTTATCATGAGTATAAAACTTAAAGAAACAGCTGTATGCCGCATTTGGTCTTTCATCCAATTTATAGTCAATTAACATTGCCCGTTAAGCACCGTTTCCCAATCGAGAAGTATCAGGGAATTTACAATCAGTTACGCAGAGAAGCTGTATCTGAAGATGCGTTTATCACACCTGAAGCCCTTGAGCCACAGTCGCTAAATGGAATATTCGCAGCAGATTATCTGAACAATTTTCTCAATGGCACCCTGGAAGCGAAAGCGATGCGCCGAATTGGTTTTCCCTGGTCTGAACAATTGGTTAAGAGAACATTAACCGCTGTTGGGGGAACCTTACTGACAGCAAAGCTGGCTATGGAAAGCGGTTGGGCGATTAATCTGACGGGCGGCTATCACCACGCTTTTGCAAATTTTGGCTCGGGTTTTTGTATCATTAATGATCTCTATCTGGCAGCACTTCAAATGCTGCAGACCCCTGATATTGACCGCGTCTTGATTTTTGATTGTGACGTACATCAGGGGGATGGTACGGCCAAGCTGGCTGAAAACAATCCGCACATTAAAACCGTTTCATTGCATGCAGAGAAAAACTTTCCCTATCGCAAGCAACACTCAGATTTAGATTTTCCACTGCCGGCTAAAATGCAAGATTCAGCTTATCTGGAAGTAGTGGATGAGGCCTTGCATCTGGCTATGACGCAGTTTAAACCGGATGCCATAATCTACGATGCTGGAGTGGACATCCATATTGATGATGATTTAGGGCATCTTTGTGTCTCAACGGAAGGTGTTTATCAAAGAGATTGCCTGGTGCGCGCCTATAGTAAAAGAGCCAATATTCCTATTGCCGCAGTGATTGGGGGAGGCTACCAGCGCGATATTGATGCACTGGTAAATGTGCATAAACAGCTGTTTCGTGCGTTTGATGTCGTTTTTTAAATTAATGTGCGATAAAAATGATGACATCATAATGATTGGATGTTAAGTTGTTAGTATTCATTCGAAGAGAGAGTGGTTATGACAACAGAAACAGCATATCTGGAAGAATTAAATCATGGCGCAAGAGAGCGCTTAGCTTTTATCGATTTTAGCCTGCAATATTTTGGCCATATATCACGCGCTGAACTCACCGAAAGATTTAAGACCGGATTGGCGGCAAGTACCCGTGATTTCTCCGCTTATAAGGAGCTGGCACCGGATAACCTGACTTTGAACCACAAAGACAAACGCTATTATCGCAGTAGTCAATTTTTCCCGGTTTTTCATCATGATCCTGAAGCGATTTTGCACCAATTGTGTTTGGGATTCGGCAACGGGATTTCAACTCTGGTGGAATCAAGCGAGGTGTGCCTGGATGCAGTGCGCTTGATTCATCCTGACGCCAGTATTATTGCGGCGTTGATGCGAGCCATCACTAACCAGCAGGCTATTCGCTGCGGTTATGTGTCGGTATCCTCTGGTGAGACAGAACGAGAATTGGTGCCCCATGCAATAGTCAATAACGGTCACCGCTGGCACGTCCGGGCATTTGACCGCACGCATCAGCAATTCCGGGATTTTGTTTGTACCCGATTTACCTTTGTTACTGAACTAGAAGAAGTAAGCGCGCCTTACGAGCAGAAAGAAGAAGATGTGCAGTGGAACCAGTTAGTGGAATTGCACTTGGTCCCTCACCCGGAAATTACCCAAACACGAGCTGTAGAAATGGATTATGGTATGGAGAATGGGGCATTAATGTTGACGGTCAGAGCCGCATTGGCCAGTTATGTACTGCGACAGTGGCAGGTAGATTGTTCCGCCGATCACCGTATAAAAGGGCAGGGATGTCAGTTGGCTTTGGCGAATTATTCGCAACTGCAAGGTGTGGAAAACATGCATTTGGCACCTGGCTTTGGTATCGGGGCTTAAGCAGCCATCAAAGCGAACAAGCCGATAGAGAAATAAGATTGGTTTCTCCTGAACCAGCTTTGATATTCTTTTTTTATAATTTCTTACTGGAAAACATAGAATTATGGCAACAATGACAACTGGCCTTGTTTTTCTCGCAGCTGCCGTGGTGGCTGTTCCTGTTTTTAAGCGCCTCAAACTGGGGGCTATTTTGGGGTACCTGGTGGCCGGGTTGGTGATTGGTCCTTCAGTGCTCAATCTGGTGTCTGATCCCGATACCATACTGCATTTTGCAGAGCTGGGGGTGGTGTTACTGTTATTTGTCATCGGTCTGGAGCTGGAGCCTGAAAAGCTCTGGCGTATGCGCAACCAGATACTGCTAACCGGTGGTGGGCAGTTATTGATCACCTCAGCGGTAATCCTGGGGCTGATGCTAATGTTTGGGTTTAGCCTGAACATTGCTCTGGTTGTGGGACTTGCTGTGGCTTTGTCTTCAACCGCGTTTGCAATTCAGCTGATGAGCGAACATCGCATCCTGAAAACCCCTCCAGGGCAAAAGGGATTTTCTATACTGCTGATGCAAGACCTGGCAGTTATACCCATTTTATTACTGGTGGCGGCCTTATCTGACACAGACAGCAGTTCCGCGCCTGAGTGGTGGGTAAGCGTACTGGCAATCGTGGTGGTGCTGGTGGCAGGCCGCTATTTAATTAATCCATTTTTAAGATTGTTGTCTCGCTACGGCAGTGAGGAAGTGATGACCGCCGCGGCATTGCTCATTGTTATGGCAACAGCGATGGGCATGCAGGCCTCAGGATTGTCTATGGGTATGGGCGCTTTTGTCGCAGGTATGCTGCTTGCGAACTCAAGCTTTAAGCACCAACTGGAAACCGAAATTGAACCCTTTAAAGGCTTATTGTTAGGTCTGTTCTTTATCGCGATAGGGATGAATCTGGACCTCAGCTTACTGGTTTCACAACCAGCCATTATTTTGGGTGCTGCCATTGCATTAGTTTTGATTAAGACTGCGGTGATTTTTGCCATTCTCAAAGCGTCAAATGAATCCAGCACGGATGCGGTACGCATTGCATTGATGTTGTCGCAGGGCGGTGAATTTGCTTTTGTGGTGATGGCGCAAGCTTCTGCCAGCAGTTTGCTGCCAGAGTTGGTGGCTGACCAGGTAACTCTGGTGGTGGGTATCTCCATGGCGATGACGGCTCCACTGGTGATTTTACACAGCCTTTGGTTCAACAGTAAAAATTGCCCCAACGTATATGAATCTGACGTACAGGATGATCATCCACAGGTGTTGATTGCTGGTTTTGGTCGATTTGGTCAGATCACCGCCCGTATGCTAGCTGCGCACAATATTCCATTTACGGCTCTGGATACCGATGCTGAACACATTGAGTTTGTGAAAAAGTTCGGCAATAAAGTTTACTTTGGCGATGCGTCCAGGCTGGATATCCTGAAAAAGTCGGGTATCGAGCAAGTTAAAGTGCTTTTGATAGCGGTGGACAATGAAGAGAAAGCGCTGGAAATAGCCAAGTTGGTGAGGGAAGAGTACCCGGATATCAAAATTGTGGCCCGACTGCGAAATCGCATGAATGCTGCCAAATTTGATGCACTGGGTATTACCCATCTGGTGCGAGAGGTCTTTGAAGGTAGTATTGATGCGGCAACGCGGGTACTTCAGGAATATGGTTTTAGCACTGCTCAGGCTAATTATTATGCCCAGGTGTTTAAACATCACGATGAAGAAATTCTGATGAGGAGCATTCAAAACCCGGTGGAACCACAGGAAGCGGTGCAGCGCAGTATCCAGAATCGCAAAAATCTGGAATCACTATTTAAAGAAGATAAAGCCGACATTTTGTAGTCGGTAAATACTGCCAAAGCAATCACTAAAGTTATGAACTACATTGCCCATATCCATTTAGCCGCTCTCACAGAAACCTCACTGGTGGGCAATTTTATGGGGGACTTTGTGCGTGGTAGTCAGCTTGAGTATTTACCTGATGAGTTACGACAGGGCGTCAGGCTACATCGCAAAATTGATAGTTTTACCGATAAACACCCAGAAGTTATGGCGTTGAAAAGGCTTTTTCCCGGAGCTTTGCGGCGCACCTCAGGTATTTGTCTGGATATCTGGTTTGATCATCTCTTGTTGCTCCACAACCATCAATACCCGCCATTACTTGAATCTCAAGTTTTTGCCGACTTTTATCAGCAGTTGCAATCCATTGAGCTTGCCCAGGAGCGCTTTATCCGTGTAAAAAGCAGTCTGTTGAGGTCTCAATGGCTACAGCATTATCAACAGCCGGAAACCTGTTTAAAAGCTTTGCAAACGGTGCAGGAAAGGCTGGGGAATCGCCTCGTTTTTGCCAGCCAAAGTTATCAATTATTGTTGCAAAACAAAGCGCGTTTTGAACAGGGATTTCATGTGTTTTATCCGGAACTTATGCAGTTTGCTCTGGATGCCATACCATCTCACTGAAATGACGGCGACACAGTGATTCGTAGCTGTCATTGCCGCCAACTTGCACCTGCTCGCCCTGGATGACGGGTTTGCCATTCTCGTCCCGGCGTACTACAAAGTTCGCTTTACGACCACAAAAGCAAACGGTTTTCAGTTCTTCCAACTTATCAGCCCATGCCAGCAAATAGTGGGAGCCTTCGAAGGTCTCGCCGAGGAAATCCGTGCGCAACCCATAGGCCAATACCGGAATTCGCAATTTATCTACTATGCGGGTGAGATCCATCACCTGAGACTTGTTTAAGAATTGCGCTTCGTCAAACAACAAACAATCAATCTTTTTGTCGCGATGCATAGATTCGATGATCTGCCACAAATCTGAGTCGTAATTAAACAGGTGGGCGTTGGATTGCAGGCCGATTCTGGAAGTGATTTTGCCAATTCCGTATCTGTCGTCCAGTGCGGCGGTAAATATTTCTACGTGCATACCTCGTTCTTTGTAGTTGTATGCCGATTGCAGAAGCGTTGTGGATTTTCCTGCGTTCATTGCCGAATAGTAGAAATAGAGTTGCGCCATGGTGCTATTTTAATGTGGTTGAAAACTAAAGCCGCCTATTGTGCCCAGGTTTTTTATAAATTCCCATTGAAACTATAACTAATACTATGGACATCTGGGGGGGGGAGGCACTACTCTAAAGTGGTTACAGGAGTATTAACACAATGAATACCTTAAAGAAAATGCTCGGGGCAACAGGCCTGTTAGTTATCTGTTCGCTACAAGGGGTGTCGGCTCAGTGGTTTGACAAAAATTATGTACTGTTGGCGCCTGCTTTGAATGATGTGGATGTTGGTCAGGCTGACAGCTCTTCCGCAGGAGCATCGCTGGCTTTTGGCACCGAAATTCATCCTCAGTGGTACGCTGAATTGGGCGTCAACTTAGTGGCTTCTGATTTTACCCAGCCAGATGCGCCAGCCGATAGCCAGGACCATCAACTAAACTCAGGCGTTGACGCTTCCGGGCTTTATTTTTCCGTATTGGGGAAAGCGGCGGGACAAAGCGGTGAATTGTTTTATAAACTCGGGGTGATGGCACTGGGATATGAAAGCGCTGAACGCTACTCCGGAGAGCAGGATTGTGAAGTGGGGCAGGGGCGGGTGTTTAGTTTTCCTGATGCTGACCCGGTTACTCAATGTCACCTGGATGAAACAGCACTAGCCGGTTTGATCGGCATTGGTTTTGATTTTTACGTTGGTTATCGTTCTCAGGTCAGGGTCTATGTTGAACATGTACGTGGCGAGAATGATATTCAGGTAAATACGGCTCAGGTGGGCTACCGCTACAATTTCTGAGTTCAGGAGTGATATGAAAAACGAAATAGATAGCAAACTGATACTGGCTGTTTTCGAGAAGATCCGCTTACATGGTGAAAAAAACGAAGAAGGCTATTTACTCGATGGGGTAAAAGCGAGCACCGACTTTGATGGCTACACTCTGTACCTGAGTGATGCGCTGGTGTCCCTGAGCTTTGGCTTTCACAATCAATATCATTTTGATTATGAAAGCGCTGAACACTTTGAACAATTTTACAAAAAGCTGACTAACATCAATGAGCAATATTAGCCTACATTGCTAATGTTTTACCCATTTCGCTAATTCTTCTTTCAGCGCCTCATTGGATATAGGTTTGGTCAGATAGCTGTTCATTCCCGCGTCGTAACACTTTTCGGCATCACCTTTCATGGCATGCGCGGTCAGTGCGATAATGGGAATGTTTGCGTCAAAGTTGGGGGAGTTTGAAATACGAATCGCCCGGCTGGTTTCATAGCCATCCATTACCGGCATCTGACAATCCATTAAGATCACATCAAAGGGCTCGACCGCGGTATTGAGGGTTTGCAAAGCCTCTTCGCCGTTTTCTGCCACATCCACCATAAAGCCCATGGTCTTAAGCATTTCAACGGCAACCTGCTGGTTGATATAGTTGTCTTCCACTAGCAATATGCGCAACTCACCGGAATTCTGCACTTCAGTTTCAGGGTTGATATTATCCACCCGGCTGTCATCTTCCGGCATTTGATCATATAAAATTGACAGTGATTGCAACAGCGTCTGGCGTTTTACCGGTTTATGGAATTGGTGAACTATGTTCAGTGCCTGTAATTCCTCAGTGGCGAGATTTTCTCCGACAGGGGTAATAATCACCATCTTAGGTTGCGGCAAGTTCTCATTGCTTCTGATGGCTTTTGCCAACTGGTTGCCCTGCATTCCGGGCAATTTATTGTCGATATAAATGGCCTCAATAGGTTTATCGGTATTGGCCTGTTCCCGTAGTAGTTTCATTGCAGCTGGAGCATTTTGCGCCTTAAACAGAGTTAACTCGGTGCCTATAACGATTGATTCAAACCATTCCTGCGCTGACTCATTGTCTTCCACCAACAGCACATTTTTGCCACTTAAATCCGGTGCTAATAAAGTTTCTGGAATTTCTTCCAGCGCTTCACCGTAACGGATATTAAACCAGAATGTTGAACCTGAGTTAATCTCACTGGTGACCCCGATGGTGCCGCCCATCAGTTCTGCCAGCTGTTTGGAAATCGCTAGCCCCAGACCTGTGCCACCAAATTTTCTGGTGGTAGAGGCGTCTACCTGAACAAATTTATTAAACAGGTTGTTTACCTTGTTATCAGGGATACCTATGCCCGAATCTATGACTTCGAAATGCAGTTTGTTTAATCCGGTCTCCGCTATTTTTAGCGTAATCTCTCCTTTTTCCGTGAATTTCAGAGCATTACTACACAGGTTATTGATAATCTGGCGGATTCGGCTGGGGTCGGAACGTATGTATTGCGGAACGGTATTGTCTACCACACAAACAAACTCCAGACCTTTCTCCTGAGCGCGCAATGCAAAGGTATCAGCTAATTCACCCACCAGTTTGAAGATATCGAAGGGGATCTCTTCCAGTTCTAATTTACCGGCTTCTATTTTAGAGAAATCCAGAATGTCGTTGATCAGGTGTAACAGGGATTGCCCTGAGGACTGGGCCAAAGAAACATAATGACGCTGTTTTTCATCCAGTTTGGTTTTCAACAGCAGGTCATTCATGCCCAGGATACCGTTAATTGGGGTACGTATTTCATGACTCATGTTGGCTAAAAAGTCACTTTTGGTACGACTGGCTTCTTTGGCTTTTTCTTCTGCGCGTTTTAACTGAGTAATGTCCTGGAATGCACCTCTGAGTAACAAAGGTTCACCATTAACATACTCAACAAAGCCTACGGCCCGCACCCAAATACGGCGGTTTCTGGCGGTGATAAAGGGTAATTGCAAATCCCAGGATTTACCATCGGCGATGGCGTCTTCAATAGCTCTTTGAATAATAGGACGGGCTTCTGGGGCATAAAAGTAAATGGCTTCACCCAGGTCGACTTTTTCGCCCACCGGGATTTCATGAATGCGATAGACTTCCTTGGACCAATACATTTCATTGGTTTGCAGGTGTAATTCCCAGCCGCCGAGTTTAGCCATGGTGCCTGTGGTTTCCATCAGGTCCTGATTGCGCTGTTTCTCAGCTTCCATTTTTTTCAGCTGCGAAATATCTCTGGCAACCGCAAGGTAGCCTTCTATGTTCTCACTGTCATCATGGATTGGGGTAATGGATAACAGTGCCGGAAACGCTCTTTCAGACTTAGTTAACAGTTGCCATTCCAGCTCTTCACTACTGCCTCTTTTGGCCTTTTCCAGAAAGCTTTCCAGATCCGGTTGTAAAACAGAATCGATGGAGCGTCCCAGCTTTTGCGCACCAAACATCAATTCCTGAGGATCGAAAAAGTCAGTCAGATTCATTTTTCCAACCGCATCTTCTTCAGAATACTCTAACAACTCTTCAGCGTAGCGATTGAAGGTTTTGATTCTGAATTCTTTATCGGTGGCTATCAGCATCAAATTGGCACTGTCCAGTACCGCTTTTTGCAACCTGTTGAGGTTGGTTATTTTTATTTCTGCTTCTTTTTGCTCGGTTATATCTGTTTCCAGCGCCATAAAACCGGTGAGTTTTCCTTCCCGGTATAAAGGCTGGCAGTTGATTCGAACCCAGTAGGGATTATCGTCTTTGTGATAGTTGACTAGTTCTTCGTTAAAGCCATGACCATTTTTCACCGCTTCACTCATGCGTCTGATGACTTGTGGATCGGTCTTTTTACCCTGCAGGAAGGAGCCGGGATGTTTGCCTATCGCTTCTTCAAAACTGTATCCAGAAATTTTTTCAAAACTGCGGTTAACCCAGGTGATATTTTGATGGGCATCGGTGAGAATAACGGCGTTATCAGTTTCCTGAGCCAGCTTGGCCAACATGGCATTCTCTTCGGTACTTTCGATCAGTCGTTTCTGAGCCGTGTATCTGTCGGTCAGGTCATAGTTAACCCCGATAACCTGTAGCGGTGTGTTTTTTTCGTCATATACCACGTGACCATAGGCTTTCAGATAGCGCTCATCACCATCAGGTGTGGCGATCCTGAAACTGGTATCAAACTTGGTTTGCTGTTCAACACAATAGTTAAACATGGCTTCGGTGGGACTGACATCATCCGGATGTAATCTCGACACCCAATCTTCATAACTATTTTTAAATTCTCGTTCGGAAACGCCATACAACCGATGCATTTGCTCATCCCATTGCAAAATGCCGGTTTCAAAATCAAGCTCCCAGATGCCAATACCTGCGGCTTCGGTGGCTACCATAAACTTTTTATTGAGCTCTAAAAGGTTTTGCTCGGCGGACTTAAGTTTTGCTGATTCGTTCAGGGTTACAATTAAATGACCGGTTTGCGCTACTTCACTAACACCCAAGTTGGCAAAAAATACCTCACCGTCCTGGCGAAATGCGGTCAGACTGGTGCTTTCATAAATACGCTCTGCAGAATAGTTCTGCATAAAATCTTGATAGAAAGGATCGCCAGGTTGCAAAAAGCCACCGGGAACTAAGTCGCTGAAATTGAGGGATAGCAGGGAATCCTGGTCATAGCCAAACAGCCTTTCCCAAGCTTTATTAGCGTATACGATATCGCCCTCAGAGGTGAGTTCCATTATTCCGGCAGCAGCCAGTTCGACCATGGCTTTAAAAGCACTGTCGCCTCTGGTGGTTGAGTTGCTCAAACTGATTGTCTCTTGAATGATTCCATGTACTACCAATTACTTTATTATCTTATCGCGCAAGGCGCAAACCTTGAGGCTTAGAATGTATAAAATCGCAATTGCGCAAAATCTAAAGTAAGATCCGCGCAATTGATGTAGAAGAGAGTTTTGTCTTGAAGATTATTGACGCTCCCAAATTTGAATGGCGCTTTTTGCTGCCGAAATATTGGTTGATCTGGTTTGGTTTTTCTCTGTTGTTTTTACTCACCTGTTTACCTTATCCGCTGGTGCGTAAAGTGGGGGCTGGACTGGGGAGATTGCTGGCGCTGTTTGGCAAAAAACGCGTGGCGATAGCAAAGCGCAATATAGAGCTGTGTTTTCCTGACTGGGATGAAGCGCGCAAAGAGCAGCTGTTAAAAGATAATCTGTCTGCTTCCGGCATGGCAGTGCTGGAAACCGTGATGGGCTGGTGGTGGCCAGATTGGCGAGTTAAGCAACTGCTGAGCATTGAAGGGTTTGAGCATGTTGAAGCGATACAGAAACAAGGAAAAGGTGTGTTTGCCATGGCGATACATTGCCTGAGCCTGGAGTTTGCATGTCGGGGGTTGGGCTTTTATCAACCCAGTGTGGCTTTTTATCGCAAGCACAACAACGATTTAATGGAGTATCTGCAATACCATGGCAGAGCCAGATCAAATAAATACATGATTCACAAGCGCGATGTTAAAGGCATGTTCGAAGCCTTGAGTAGCGGTGAATTAAGCCTGTATTTACCTGATCAGGATTACGGTCGCAACAAGAGTGTGTTTGTGCCATTTTTTGCGGTTCCTGAAACCGCCACCACACTTGGCTCTATGTTGTTTATGAATAACAGTGATTGCGGTTCAGTGTTTGTCCAGTCCATTTCTTCCGCTTCAGGATACAAAATCAAAATCTGGCCAGGTCTGGATAATTTCCCAAGTGGCGACGATGAGCAGGATGTGGCCAGAATTAATAAAAGAGTGGAAGAAATGGTGATGTTGGCTCCGGAGCAGTATTTGTGGATGCATAAGCGTTTTAAAACCCGCCCCGATCCGGATGCTCCGTCTTTGTATTCATAATAGAGTAACAAAAGAACTTTACGGCAGAATGGCGACTCTAAATAATGGAGTTGGTATAACAACTGATTATCAATAAGAATAACGAAAATTTGATAGAAATCTGATATATTCTGTCAAAATGGTTATTAAGTGAGCGCTTTCCTTTTAGGTTGATTTGGGTATGGCAAAGAAAAAAAACTTTTCACCAGCGATGTTTTGGGCCAAGCAATTTGGTTTTGCTATTATTTTGATCATTGGTGCCGCCTTGTTGATCAATAACCAAAACGAAAAAGAAGAACAAAAGAAAAACGCTGAAAAGAAAAATATCAATAACAGTCTGAGTGACTTCTACGCGCAACATCGCATGTCACAAAGCAAACCCTATGAAGAAGACCAGGGCGATTTTGTGGTGGAGCTAAACAAAGGCGCTGAATCTTTACAGTCCCGGATGAACAAAATGGCGGCACAGCAAAGTGCCCCTATTGAAGGCCGTTGGGTGGGCGAGCATAAATACCGGACGTTTTCCGCTGGCTCTACCCTGCGAGAGGCCATTACCAACTATGCCCAAAGCGAAGGTATGCAAGTAATTTGGGAACTGGATCAGGACTTTATCGTGAAAAGCCAGTTTCAGATGGAGGATACTCTGGTGGGTTCTCTATATAAAATAGCCAAAGCCGTGGATAGTAATTTTAACGGCCAGGTTACTGCCTATGTGTGCCCTAAACAACGCTCGCTGGTTATTACTGACGAAAATACCGATTTCCTGAGAGAAAACTGTACTCTCGCCAGACCCAGCTAAAAATAATCATCATTGCAGGCCCGGATTTCCTTGCTCCTCATCTGAGGCCTGACTATCAGCAAAAACCTGTTGCCAGATATTAATGACCTGGGTTCGATGGTTTTCAAGCTCTCCCTTGAGCATCAGATTTTCTTCTCCGTCCAGCGCTTTTTGATGGGACAGGTTGCGAAATGCAAGATAGGCGTCGATAAGCTGTTGGCACCAGCTTTCGCTGATCAACTGATATTGTTTTAAGGCTTCAATAATTCGCACATTATCAGACCAGATAACCACTTCGGGCACCTGATGTCCGTGGCGCAACGACCAATACTGAGTCAAAAACTCTATATCCGCGATAGTGCCAGCTGCTTGCTTTAAGTCGACTTTGTTATCGGTACTTTTGTCCAGGTGGGTACGCATTTTTTTGCGCATTGCTACCACATCGGACTGTAACGTCTTGTCATCTCTGGCTAAACACAGCACCTGCTGACGGATTTCGTTAAACCTGAATTTCAAAGCTTCGCTTCCGGCAATGGCGCGACTGCGCACCAGCGCCTGATGTTCCCAAGTCCAGGCTTCTTCCAGTTGATAGCTTAAAAAGCTCTCAATCTGTGCCACCAACAATCCAGAGTTCCCGGAGGGGCGCAGGCGAAGATCCACCTCATACAGTTCTCCGGAACCCGTTTTTGTGTTGAACAGGTGCATAATGCGTTGCGCTAGTTTTGCGTAAAATTGCCTGGAATCAATCGCTTTCGGACCGCTGGTGTCTGCAGCACTGGTGCAACCATGCAAGAACACCAAATCTAAATCCGAACTGTAGCCCAGCTCAATACCACCTAATTTGCCGTAGCCCACAACCAAAAATTGTTTATCAGCATCATCTGCGCCAACCGGATAACCATATTTTTCAGTCATCTGGTGCCAGGCGGAATTGATCACTTCGGCGATAATGGTTTCCGCCAGACAGGTCAGATGATCACTGACTTTCATCACCGGTAAGGTATCCTGAATATCCGCTGCTGCAATACGCAACTGATGACTTAATTTAAATTGTCGTAAGGCTTCCATTTGTTGTTCCAGATCTTCCTCTGGAATACGTAACAATGATTGCCGGAGCAAATCCGGGTAATGGGCCAGTGGGGTAGGGTTATATAGCGCTTGAGGGTTGAGTAATTCGTCCAGCAATAAAGGAAAACGCGCCAGTTGCTCAGAAACCCACTCGCTCTTGGAGCACAGCCGGATCAGTTGCATCATGGCGCCTTCGTTTTCCAGCAGCAGCTCCAGATAGGCGGTGCGTTTCAGTACGGCACTAATAATTTGAAAAACCCGCTCAATTAATATGGCATTGTCCGCATCTGATTTAGTGTAAAAGCTCAAACAGGCATTGAGAATTCTGGGTACCAGTTTGTCCAGTGACTCCCGACCCCGAGCGCCAATGGGCTTCTTTTCAAACTCTTTTTTGTAGGAATTGAGTTGCTGATACATTTTATGAGCATCACTGATATCGGTGACTTCTTCCAGCAAGCGCAGTGCTTCTTCTTCGCTTAAATCCAGATGCCAGAAGTCATTTAATGGTGTATCCAGCTCGATTTCTTCTTCAGGGCTATCACCAATTAGCTCGTCAAATTGCGCACTGACTAAGGCGAAGGTTTGTTCCAGCTTCGTCATAAACTGATCCTGGCCGGGGAATCCCATAATCTGGATCAGGCGCAGAAAGTCAGTGTCATTGTCGGGTAATTCCTGAGTTTGTTCATCATTGAACTGCTGTAAGCAATGCTCCACTTTGCGCAAAAACAAATAAGATTGACGCAATTCATCAACATCATCGCTACTTAGGATTTGTTGCTTTTCAAAGATGTTTAACAGGGTGAGCAAGCGTTTTTCTTGTAACAGCGGATCTCTGCCGCCTCGGGTAAGCTGAATACATTGCACGATAAACTCGATTTCGCGAATTCCACCGCTGCCCAGTTTAATATTATTGGTGAGGTTGCGACGACGCACTTCCTGTCGGATCAACTGCTTCATTTTACGCAGCGACTCCAATACGCTGTAGTCGATATAGCGACGGTACACGAAGGGACGCAGAATGCTCTGTAGCTCTTCGGTGAAACTGCTGGCCGGATTGAGAATACGGCCCTTTACCATAGCATAGCGTTCCCATTCTCTGCCTTGTTGCTGGTAGTAATCTTCCAGCGCGGCAAAACTAGCTACAAGGGGACCACTTTCACCAAAAGGCCTTAGCCGCATGTCCACCCGGAATACCTGACCGTCTACTGTAGTTTGGTTTAGTGCAGCGATGAGCTTTTGCGCCAGACGAATAAAAAACTGTTGATACTCCATGGATTTATTGCGGTATTGCAGCTCACCATTGCAAGGGTATGCAAAAATCAAATCGATATCGGAAGAAAAGTTGAGCTCTTCACCGCCCAGTTTGCCCATACCGATAATCAACATGGGTAAGGCTTTACCATCCTCTTCTGGTGTAGCGAATTTGCTGCAAAAGTGCTGATACAGCCAGTCATAGGCGTTCAGGATCAAGGCATCCGCCAAATCTGAAACCTGTTGCAGTGAGGTCTCAATCGGTTGCTCATTCAGTACATCTTTAATTGTTATGCTGACCATGTGTTGGTTGCGAAAATCTCTAAGCACTTTGTGCAAAGCAGATTCATCTGTAATTTCACTCAGTTGCTGCCGGAGTAAATTATGGAAGGACTCTGAGGTGGAAGCTGACAGGCAAACATCCAGCCAGTCAGGATTGGATTTTATTTGTTCCGCTACGTAATCACTCAGCGCAAAAGCGTGTTTTAAACGATGCGCATTTTCAGGGGGCAAGGATTGCTGCCAGGATTCACCATGGCGTTCGGTGACGCCTTGCCAATGTACCTGAGCGACTTGTTCCAGCTCAGCCGGAAGTGTATTGCCTGTTTGTTGAGTCATAAGCGGTTCAGATAAATCTTTGATTTAATGCAGCTTAATGTACTATAACATTACTTTAAACACCCTTTTTCATTGAACCTTTATGTCTGCGTTGGTCAATCTTATTCCGGTATCCCCTGATTTGTGGATTTATTTAGTGACAGATATGGTTATTGCTATCTCGTTATTAACCATGTTGCGATGGATATCAGGGCGTTTATTGGAAGAAGGAAAAGATAATCGCGGGCGGGCCAATCACGATAATTACGCTTACGGTATCAGTGTGGCGGGCAGAATGATGGCTTTGGCGGTAGTGCTTGCCGGGGCGGTAGAAACCTCCAGTAAAGGCGACATCGAAGATTCCATTGTGACAATGCTGGTGTATGGCGCAATCGGTATCGTGCTGATCAAAATAGGCCGCTACGCTCACGATAAAATTGTGTTGCATAGGCTGGACAAAGATTTTCATATTAAAGATCGCAACACCTCTATTGCGCTGGTGGATGCCTCCAGCTCCATCGCAACCGCGATAATCATCAAGAGTGTGCTGGTTTGGGTAAGTGGGTTTGATATTCAGGCCTTTATTGCCATTTTTTCCGGTTTCGTCGTATCGCAAACCATATTGCTTACTATGACCCGCATCTATGAGCGTCGCTTCAGAGAAAATAACCGCAGTGGTTCATTGCAATCGTCATTAACCAAGGGACAGATGGCGTTGGCAATTCAGCACAGTGGCCACTTATTGGGCACTGCACTGGCAGTGACCGCCGCCAGCAATTTATTGGAATACAAACCCCTGGGTTACGTGAGTAATCTCACCGGTTGGTTGATAACCGGCCTGGCCTTAACCTTTGTCTTAACCGCCCTGGTGACAATTGCCCGGCGATTTATTTTGGCAAACGTCAATCTGGTGCAAGAGATTGATCAACAGCACAATGTTGGGGTTGCTAGTATAGAGTTAGCGCTTAGCGTCGGTATTGCACTGATTTTATCCGGCCTGATTAGTTAATCTGAATGGCTTATTGCGATTAAGGTTGAGGTAAAAATAATAACCTTTACGTTAATGTCTTCAAACTGTCACGATAGCTTCATAATCCGTTGCCAAACTTTTTTCAGATGCACAATTCCATCGGAAATCTGGAATGTCTATGGAAAATTTAGTGGCTCGGGGTTCTTCTCAGCCAAGAGAAAATGTAAAAACCGAACAATTCTTTCGCTGTCTGGCAGATAACCTACGGGTTCGAATTCTGCTGCTATTAATTCACGAAGGGGAAAAAAGCACGGAGCAAATCGCGGCAGAGCTGGATTCCACTGACAGTATTGTCAGGCGTCAGATGGCGTTACTGAGTAAAAACCAACTGGTAACCTCCAGGCAAAAGGGGCTGTCATTGTGTTACAAACTGAATATGGATATTCCGGTCTGGAAACAAAAGGTGTTAAAGCACACCTACAAAGGGAATAAAGCGCTACTGGATGAGATACTCCTGAACTAAGCCGGACTTTTTGCTGCCCGCCATAATCCTGATACAATTAGCTTCTTTTATTTTTAATGAAACTGAATTTATCTGATGCAAGTACCTGATTTTAATCTTTCTTCTGTTTTGATTGTGGGCGATTTAATGTTGGACAGGTACTGGGTTGGGCCCACCAGTCGTATCTCTCCTGAAGCTCCCGTGCCAGTGGTAAAAATTGATGCAATTGAAGATCGGCCCGGTGGCGCGGCTAACGTAGCATTGAATATTGCAGCGCTCGGTGCAAAGACTGCGTTACTGGGACTTTGTGGCAACGATGAAGCACAACAGATCCTGAAAAACGCCTTGCAATCAGTGGACGTTGACTGTCAGTTTCACTCAGTTGATGGTAAAGATACCATTACTAAATTACGGGTTTTAAGTCGCAATCAGCAACTGATCAGACTGGATTTTGAAAAGAGCTTTGAGTCTGTAGATAAGAGCCCAATGCATGACCAGGTGATTGCAAGGCTTGCTGCTTGCAGCGCCGTGGTGCTCTCCGACTATGCCAAAGGCTGTTTAAGTGATCCCCAGGCGCTGATAAAGGCTGCCAGAGCGGCAAATAAACCGGTCATTGTGGATCCCAAAGGCAGTGACTTCGGTAAATACCGAGGATCGACAGTGCTTACGCCTAATATGTCAGAATTTCAGGCAGTTGTAGGACAGTGTGAGTCTGAAGAGCAACTGGTCAATAAAGGCTTGCAACTCATCGAAGAACTGGAACTGGAGGCATTACTGGTCACTCGTTCTGAGCATGGTATGACCCTAATTCAAAAAGGCCGCGAAGAGTTCCATTTGCCTGCGAAAGCTCGTGAAGTGTACGACGTAACCGGAGCAGGGGATACCGTTATTGCGACCTTAGCCGCGTCAATCGGAGCAGGGGCAGAACTCAGAGACGCTTGTATCTTAGCCAATGCAGCGGCAGGCGTGGTAGTGGCCAAGCTGGGTACTTCTACTGTGAACATTGAAGAGCTTAAACAGGCCGTCAGCAAAGATGAAAAAGTAGGCACCGGGGTGATGACCCAAGCTCAATTGAAAGTGGCCGTTCAGGAAGCCAAAAGTCGAGGTGAACGACTGGTGATGACAAATGGTTGCTTTGACATCCTGCATGCTGGCCATGTGTCCTATCTGGAAGCCGCTGCGCAATTGGGAGATCGATTAATTGTGGCAGTTAACGGCGATGCTTCGGTGAAAAAGCTGAAAGGCGAGGGTCGTCCGGTCAATAATCTGGAGCGCCGGATGGCGGTTTTGGCAGGACTTGCCTCCACTGACTGGATTGTTGATTTCCATGAAGAAACCCCAGAAAGACTGATCAGCGAACTTCTGCCAGACATACTGGTGAAAGGTGGCGACTATAAGATTGAAGATATCGCCGGAGGAAAGCAGGTAATCGCCAATGGCGGGCAGGTAAAAGTCCTCAATTTTGAGGATGGGGTGTCTACCACCCGCATTATCAACCGAATTAAAGAGCAGGATTAAAACCAGGGCAAGATCGTGAATGATGATTAAGCGCTACGTTCTTGTAGGTCTGAATTTATTCAGACTCTGTTGTTAAACTGATTGAATTACAAATTCAGGTAAACAGTTTGGCTAACCCTGCTGCCAAGGAAGTTCTCGGTTGCAATCCCATGTGAGTCAACAGTGGTCCTGAGTCGGCTACCCAACGCAATGGTTCGCTGTTTTTTTGATTAATGATAGATACAGGGCGTTCTCTGACTTTACTGATTAGCCGGAGTAACTCAGAAATTGATGTTCCTGCACCTGTACCAAGGTTAAATATCTGCCATGGCGCATAACTGGAACTGTGATTGTGCGTCCGATTGTGCCAATCCGGTTGCGGTCTGGCATTGTGCTCCATGGCTCTACTCAATATCTTTGCCGCATCGGCTACATAAGTGAAATCCAGAATGTGATTTTTAATTTCGTTCAGGTTTACCGACGTATCTTCTTCTAACTTTGAGCTTAGCTGGTTTACCAGGTTTAAATCATTCGCACCTTTGCCGTAGAGCTCAAACATTCTTAAAACCGTTATGGGGAGTTGTTTTTGCGCACAATAGCCATGCATTAATGATTCAATGGCTTTGACTATTGCTGACGATACACTGTGAGGATGATCTGTGGCGGTTTGTTCAGCACATAGTGGCTTGGGTGATGGCTGATAGATACAATAATGGGAACCAAAAACCAGATGCACAGGACGAATCGTATCGACCAGGCTCAGCACCTTTAAAGTCAGGTGTAAAATGAATTCCTGATGCTCCAGCTCAGCGTTAAACTCCGGAAGAAAATAAATCTTGTTGATATGAACCAGTTTATTTTCAACTTCCTCAGATAAATTTCCTAAATTACCTACGTAGTTAAAATGCCGGGCATTGACGTTGCTTTCAAGTTGCTCCAGACGATTGGTTCTAAATTGGCTTTGCTCCCACGGAAAAAGCGATAAACCGGTAACTGAGTCGCCATTAGCCAGCAATTGCCTGGTAAGCTCCGCCCCCAGAAATTCATCACATCCAATGATCAGTGTAGCCATATTGGGTCCTTTAATCGTAAATTGCGATTGTTATGATTGAATCTAATCACTGGAATAAATGAGCACAGTGACTATTATTGTTCTCAGTCAAGGCGCAATAGCGCGAATTCTCAAGTTATAAATCACAGGAGTATTTTATGTTAGAGAATAGAGAAGGTCAGAAGGTCCCACAAGTTACTTTTAAGATGCGCCAAAATGAAGAATGGGTTGAGCGCACCAGCGATGATATTTTTTCCGGTAAAACCGTAGTGGTTTTTTCATTACCAGGCGCGTTTACTCCGACCTGTTCATCTACTCATTTACCCCGTTTTAATGAGTTGGCTGATACCTTTAAAGCAAACGGTGTTGATGAAATCGTCTGTGTTTCAGTAAATGATACCTTTGTGATGAATGCCTGGGCGAAAGACCAGGAGTCGGATAATGTCAGCTTAATTCCCGACGGCAATGGTGAGTTCACTGATGGTATGGGAATGCTGGTGGATAAAGCCGATCTGGGATTTGGCAAACGCAGTTGGCGTTATTCTATGCTGGTAAAAGACGGAACAGTAGAAAAGATGTTTATTGAGCCAAATGTACCGGGCGACCCTTTTGAAGTGTCCGATGCTGATACCATGCTCAAATATATCAATCCGGAAGCCGTGGTATCTTTACCTGTATCTATTATTACCAAGCCGGGCTGCCCGTTCTGCGCGAAAGCAAAAGCCTTGTTGACTGAAAAAGGTTTTGATTATGAGGAAATCGTATTGGGACAAAATGCCTCTTTAACCTCGCTTAAGGCGATTTCAGGCAGAGAAACAGTACCTCAGGTGTTTATTGATGGTAAACACATTGGTGGCAGTGATGATTTAGCGGCTTATTTTAGCTAGTTTTTACACTCCAATTTAGCAGATACAAGCGCAAGGCTTGTATCTGCCCATTTCTGCGTTTTCCGCCTTAACTATAAGACTCACTCAAAGCCACAATTTTTTCTTTAAGCCAGTTTATTGCGCTGTCATTGGCAGAGTTTTCGTGCCAGTACAGATGAATCTCTATGGGAGGAACATCAAAGGGCATGGCCATGATCTGTAGCTCTTCATCCAGTAATGAACGGCCAATTAGTTCAGGTACCGTCAATAGAAAGTTCTGACGTTTCAATATGGCCTTGGCGGTGTGATAACTCTGACAACGAATGGCCACCTTGCGATTAATACTTTGCTGTTGCAGAGTGATATCTTCGATTACCCGGCCAGTTGGTCGATTGGATACGGTTAAATGCCGGGCGTTAATGTAGTCCTGTCGGGTAAGAGATTCTCCACTATGAGAGTCTTTGTTCTTGAGTACCACAAAGCGATCCGCTGCCAGGCGACAATGATTCACTGGGTTTTGCATCGGCATAGCTACATCAATAGCTAAATCTGCCTGACCACTGCCCAATTGTCGCTGCATTTGCTGTCGTTCTAATTTGATGCAGGCCAGTCCGAGGTTTGCTGAGGTATCCGCCAATGCCTGAAACAAGGGCGGGATATACAGCGGCTCCAGAGCATCATGAACCGCTATGGTAAATTGCTGTTCAGCATTGAGTGGATCGAAATCGCTAAACTGTTGCAGTGATTTACGCAAACTATTCAGGTTTTCCAGAATTTTTGGGGCGATTCTCAGGCACGCTGAGGTGGGTTCCATCTTGTTGCCCTGGCGCTCAAATAAGGGGTCCTGTAACGCTTCCCGCAGTCGCTTCATGGCGTGACTTACAGCAGAAGGGGTCAGGTACAGTGCTTCTGCCGTGCGAGACATATTGCGCTCGTAATACAGGGATTCAAAGATCCTCAGCAGGTTTAAATCCAGTTTTTGTAATCTCTTTTCTGTCATAACCCACCAGGCATCTCTTCAGATTCTGACAGTATAATTGCTGTGAATAATATTCATAGTTGTGATGTTAAAATATTCACTTCATTCAATCTTTTCCTGCTCTTACACTGTAATCGTTTATTACTCTTATCAGGACAGCCATCATGAACTTTGAGCACAGTGCTATTTGTCAGCAGTACCGAGAGAAAGTCCGGGATTTTATGCAACAGCATGTCTTTCCGGTTGAAGCGCAAATCATGCGCGAAAACCATGAAACCAATGGGCATGGTGACTGGACCCGCTGGCAAGTGCCGGCTGAGATCAAAGCATTGAAAGAAAAAGCCAAAGCTGCCGGGCTGTGGAATTTGTTTTTGCCGGATGCCAAATTGGGGCAAGGACTGAGTTGTGTAGACTATGCTCCGCTGGCAGAAGAAATGGGCAAGTGCTTATTTGGTGCAGAAATTTTTAACTGTAATGCGCCGGATACGGGCAATATGGAAGTGCTTTATCACTTTGGCAGTGAAGAACAAAAAGCGCAATGGCTGACACCCTTGTTAAATGGAGAGATCCGCTCGGCATTCGGTATGACTGAACCGGATGTCGCCTCATCTGATGCTACTAACATGCAGGCCAGCATAACCCTGGAGGGGGATGAAGTGGTGATCAATGGGCGTAAATGGTGGACTACAGGTTTGGGGCACCCGGAAGCTAAAATCGCGATAATTATGGGGCTGACAGATGCAACGGCAGAAAAGCACAGCCAACACAGTATGGTATTGGTACCGCTGGATACCCCGGGGCTTAAAATAGAGCGAATGCTTACCGCATGCGGTGATTATGATGCGCCTTATGGCCACGGTGAAATGTCTCTTACAAACGTGCGAGTGCCAAGATCGAATATTATTATGGGACTGGGCAAAGGGTTTGCGATAGCGCAAGGGCGCCTTGGGCCTGGTCGAATTCATCATTGTATGCGGGCCATTGGTGCGGCAGAACGGTCTTTAGAGTTAATGATTAAACGCGGTGCCAGTCGCGAAGCCTTTGGTAAGCCACTGATAAAGCTTGGCGGCAATCTCGAGCGAGTGGCTCAGGCCAGAATGCTGATTGAGCAGGCGCGCCTGCTGACACTGAATGCAGCATGGAAAATTGATAATCTGGGCGTAAAAAAGGCCATGACCGAGATTTCTGCAATCAAGGTGGTCGTTCCTAACATGTTGCAAACCGTGGTAGACATGGCGATTCAGATGCATGGTGGCATGGGCGTTTCAGGCGACACGCCGCTTTATGGGTTTTCCGTGATGGCTCGCAGTTTGCGACTTGCCGACGGTCCTGATGAGGTTCATATGGGCATGGTATCCAGATTGGAACTGGCAAAATACAAATAGGAGTGACAGATGCAAAAGCGCGTACTGGTAACCGGGGCGGCCTCAGGTTTAGGCAAAGCCATTGCGGTTCGTTGGGCACAAGCCGGAGCCGATATCTGTGTTGCAGATATTCACCTGGAGCGAGGTGAAGCAGTTGTTACCGAGCTGGAAAAATTGGGAGCGAAAGCTTTTTTCCAGCGTTGTGATATTACATCCGAAGCGGATATCGAAGCTACCAAAGACGCAATTGTAGAGCGCTTCGGCGGCCTGGATTTAGTTGTTAATAACGCCGGCGTGGCAACTGCCGGGGCACTGGCCGAAGAAAGCATTGAACAGTGGCAATGGGTAATGGATATTAACCTGTTTGGTGCTGTGCGCATGTTACAAAGCTTTGTACCCTTGCTGCAGGAAAGTCGCGGTTACATCCTCAATGTCGCCTCTCAGGCGGGGCTTACCACGGTGCCATTATTGGGTTCCTATGCCGCCAGTAAAGCGGCAATGGTAAGTTTCTCGGAGACCATGCGATTAGAGCTGGCCGATGATCATATCGGTGTCAGTGTGTTGTGCCCTGGATTCTTTAAAACTAATCTGGATGAATCTGTGCGTAGCGGGAACCCGGCGATGAAAGCTGTGGTCAGCAAACTTTTAGAGCGCTCTGATATAACCGCGGACGACGTCGCTGATGCCGCCTTTAAGGCCGTGCAAAAACAGCAGTTCATGATACTTACCCATCCTGAAGGGCGAAAAGCCAGTTTGCTGAAGCGTCTGTTTCCCGGTTATTACCTGAAAATGATGACCAAAGGCACACAAAAATTTCGCCGTAGCGCAGGGAAAAAGTCATGACTGAAAATAATGCCGCTGCTCCGGGAGCAGTGTTAGACAAAGCCAATAAGGTACGCCCAGGTGAAGAGTTGGATGTAGTCAAGGTGGATGCCTGGCTAAAAGCCAACGTAGAGGATTTACAGGGGACACCGGAGGTAACGCAATATTCAGGTGGAGCCTCCAACTGGACATATTGTCTTACCTATGAAAATCGGGAAATTATCTTGCGCAGAGCACCAGCGGGTACCAAAGCAAAAGGTGCGCACGATATGGGGCGTGAGTACCGATTGCAAAAAGCGCTGAAACCTGTATATCACTATGTGCCTCAAATGTTGGGGTATTGTGAAGATGAGTCGGTCATTGGCACTGACTTTTATGTGATGGAAAAACTCACCGGCATAATTCCCCGTAAAAATCTGCCACGTGCTTTGTCCCTCGATAGCAATACCACCAATGCCATGTGCAAAAACGTATTAGATTGCATGATAGAGCTTCACAAAGTGGATTATCAGGCGGCAGATCTAGCTCATTTAGGTAAAGGAGCTGGTTATACTCAACGGCAAATCGAAGGTTGGTGCCACCGTTATAAAAAAGCTAAAACCTGGAATGTGCCATCGGGTAAGTTAGTGATGAACTGGCTAAACAACAATATGCCGGCCACTGAACAGATATGTATAACTCACAATGATTTCCGGTTTGATAATGTGGTACTCGACGAAAACGATCCCACCCGGATATTGGGCGTATTGGATTGGGAGCTGGCTACCCTGGGAGATCCCCTGATGGATCTGGGGAACACCCTGGCTTATTGGGTACAGGAAGACGATGACTTTCTGGCCCAGCAAACCCGCAGACAACCTACTCATTTACCTGGTATGTTAAGTCGCGATGAGGTGGTGGCTTATTATTGTCAGCAAATGGATATCGAAATTGATGATTTCACTTTTTACGAGGTATATGGCTTGTTTCGTTTAGCGGGTATTGTGCAACAAATTTACTATCGCTATCACCACAAGCAAACCCGTAATCCCGCCTATAAACAATTTTGGGTATTTGTGCATTACTTACTGTGGCGTTGTAAAAAGGCCATTAAACGGCAGAAACGCTGATGGCGATTATTTATCTTATCCGGCACGGTCAGGCCAGTTTTGGCGCAGAAGATTATGATTCTCTGTCAGAACTGGGGCAATCCCAGGCCCAACGAATGGGGGAGGTGTTATTTGAACGCATCGGGGCACCCGATTTGGTGCTGAGCGGAACCATGTTACGCCATCAGCAAACCCGAGATTTGGCCCTGCGAAGTGGTGCTATTCAGGTGTCTCACCAGGAGCACGCGGACTGGAACGAATATGACCATCAGGCGGTACTGGCGGCATTGGATCCGCGGCTCAAAACGGCCAAAGGAACCCGAGAGTTACTGGCCCAATCAGATGATCCTAAAAAGCAGTTTGCCAGCTTATTTGCTCAAGCGATTGCCCGCTGGCAGAGCGCCGAGAACAACGATTATCCCGAGTCCTGGCTGGCATTTAAATCCCGCACCAGTGGCGCTTTTAGTTCGCTTTTAAGCCGATTGTCGCAGCAACAGGTGGTGGTAGTCTTTACTTCTGGTGGCCCTATATCTGTGATAGCGCAACAACTTCTCGGATTACCCGATGATAAGATGCTGTCGCTGAACTGGACCCTGGCTAATTGTGGCATTACTAAAATTGTACAAACGCCTAATCGGGTTTTGTTGGCAACACTCAATGAGCACAGCCATTTTGAAAATGCCCAACAACCCAATATGATTACCTACAAATAACAAGAGTTGACGTTTTTATGAGTTTAAGAAAAAACATACTGATCACTGGTGCCAGTTCTGGTCTTGGCAAAGGCATGGCCATTGAATTTGCCAAACAGGGCTGTAATCTGGCGTTGTGTGCTCGCAGGGTAGATAGAATGGAAGCCTTAAAAGCTGAGCTTGAGGCAATCAATCCTGAAATAAAGGTGTTTTTG
>JYMV01017184.1_pt1 | contig 42273 bp, 32 predicted proteins | sample 338911 | NCBI WGS metagenome assembly JYMV01 (sample SAMN03354496, study PRJNA234377) | hydrothermal vent metagenome | biome: Deep sea; feature: Hydrothermal plumes at the Eastern Lau Spreading Center, Western Pacific Ocean; material: Seawater | place: Tonga | collected 2009 | depth 2000 m m | reverse complement strand
CGCTTCTTGGAAACCCATAAAGTCAGGTTGCTTCGTAGTTATCGATTGAAATACTAGATGCCGCCGTGTATTTATCCATAATTCGAGTTGAAGCGGAAGGGGAGCGCCATGAATGTTGTAAGTCGCAGTCGTTAACTGTTCAGCAAAAACTTGATTCGTTAAGTCGAATCCAATTTGGATCGTAGCCGAGGCGCATACAGTTGCAAGGGCAATGCGTTTGAGACTCATCTTTTTAACAACTCCTCCTCATTTCAATTGGTTAACTCTTCTAAAGATCATTTATTGCACTTAACGTATTGAGAGCGCTCTTAGTCAAGGTGTTACATCCAACATTTCAGTATTCCACGGGAAAGTGAATACTGCAAGGAAATTCTGCACGAACACGAAAAGTATCCATGGAATGCAGGTTATTGAGCACTTGAAGGCGCCGTTCTTGAAAAGGGGGTGAAGGTGTTGCCTCTTTATGCCTTTCGAATCCCATCCCCACCGCTTTATGAAGCGTCCCTTCTTAGGTAAGGGTGTTTTTAATGTGCCTAAAAAAATGGCTATTGTGTAGAAGAGCAGTGAAGTTTATTCTTTGGAATTCTTCTCTTCTTGAACTTCATTGGTTGGTTGCAGTTTCAATTCGAACCAGTCGAGCAAACGATTTTCGATACCTTCTACCCGCCCAAACATTCGAGTCCCATGCACTTCGCGACCAGTGCCTTGTAATGGCCACACTTCATAGAAATTCTCTTCGTTGCTCTCATTCTGGACCAACTCAAGTTGCTCCTTAATCTGCTTTGCTCCACTCTCCCACTCTTCCTCACTTGAAACAATCAGCAACGAACGTTTGTCCCAATTTTCTAAGTGAGCAAGGGTATCAACGCCAAGGTACTTTGCACCAGGGGAAAGAACACCAACAACCCGCAATTCTGGATCGCGTCTTGCTGCATCGATAGCAACGGAACAACCCACACTTGCTCCAAGGATGGCGATGCGATCCTTTTGGTGCCCCTTTGAAACCAACCAATCTACAGCAGCAGTTGCATCTTGCCACATAGAGTTGAAGAACGGTTCCTCGCGATTGAGGACGCGAATAGATAAATCTTCACCGTCGATTCCGACAGTGCTCTCCCCGTGACCTCGCATGTCGATTGCCAATGCTGCAACTTCCCGATCAAAGAATTCATGAATGATTGGAATCCAATCTTCCTTGCTCCCTCGGTACGCATGTAACAAAACCACTGCAGAGTATTGTGCAAAAAACGATTCATCCTCTTCGTGAACGACATCGTGTGCTCCTGTGTGGATATACCAACCATGAATTAATATGCCGTCTTCAGTTTCAAAGGTGATAGGGTGTGGACCTAAAGTAGATTTAGTACTCGATGCTCCGAGCAAAATGCTCAAGGTTGCCATGATGAGTACTTTGTAACTCACACTGATTACAATCCCCAGTTATCAATTACCATCAATAGGTCAGATACATTCACGATGCCATCGTTATTGATGTCTGCAATAGAATTAGTTTGACCCCATTGGTCGATGATGATAAGCATATCGGTGACATTAACAGAACCGTCCTGGTTTATATCCGCTGGATTGAAAATAATTGCATCAATGCCACCTGATAAGCAACTTATTGTTCCATCGCGACCACCAACGACAAGCTCCCCAGAACCATCGCCCACAACATCCGGTATCGAAGTTATCGCATCGACTGGTGTACCGAAATTTGCACTATGCAGAATTGCACCGTCAACTCCACTTAGGAAGTATGTGTAGTTATCGCCAAAGAGTGTTCCAACGACGAGGTCGCCGACTCCATCCCCATTGACATCATCGATTGGCGCAGCAGCTGTTGGGCTATCGATTACAGGTGTGGTCCAAATTGCACTGCAATCTTGACCACTGATGAGTCTTACAAAATTGTTAAAATGTTCAGGCACAATGTCCGGATACCCATCTCCATTGACATCCCCGATGCGTTTGAACCCAGTGAGAATACCAAGTCCAATACCACTGCACTCTTCAATGCCACTTGTTGCACTTAATGCAAAATACTCACCATAAAAATCGCCAATCATGACATCATTGATGCCGTCAAGGTTGATGTCACCAATTTGTGCGAGCGCCCAAACGGAAGAACCACTGACGCTGAACGACCATTCTTGCAGACCTGTTGCTCCGTTGATGCCAATTGCAAGCCCGACGGATTCCCACTCGTTTGAAGTGCCGGCGAGGGCATCAGGGATACCATCACCAGTAAAATCATCCACTGCAATCACGCCGTATACGGGAGCGCCTACTGGTCGCTGCCAAAGGAGTGTTCCATCGATTCCATTGAAGCAGTACGCCCGTTGGGGTCCGAAACCATCGCCATCGTCGCCTGCGCAGGCGAGCACATCAATAAACCCATCACCATTGAAGTCACGACTGCCGTCGACTTGGTAGACCCAGCCACCACTACCAACAGCGTTGGTGTGATACGTCCAGATCTCAGCGCCGGTTTTACCTGAAAGCATACGGATTAACCGTGCGCCACCAGTTGCTCCAACCACAACATCATCGAAACCGTCGCCGTTGACATCGTCAACAACATCGAGTCCCTTGTCAGAATAAATATTTCCGCTATAGATTTCATGTGCCCAAAGGACATCACCGCTTTGGTCTGCGTTGCCATTGAAACAGCGAATGAAATTATCTTCCGAACACGCAATCAAATCACTTCTTCCATCGCCGCTGATATCTGGAATCGGAGCCATTGCTCTGAAACTGTTGTCCCAGTCGTCGGTAAATTGAGACGACCATAACGCAGTCCCGATTGGATATTCACTGTTCATGCCACTTCCAAGCACAAGGACCAACGCCGTATTCTGAGTTGGGTCGTTGCTATTGATATCAATTTGCCCAGCGCAGAAGCAAACTGCTTGTGGGTTGAACCATACTCCGATTTGTGTAGACTGAAGTGTGCTGAGGGTAATCGGTAATTCGAGTTGCGGATCAATATAAAATAGTTCGTTATTGCTCGTTACAGAATCTATGGCAAGTGGTTGCTCGCCATGATTAGTTACATCAATAAACCAACGAGTGTGTGCACCATTTCGCACTTGACCAAAGTCGTGCTTCAATGCTGTAATGTCGATGGTCGGTGCACTATAGACGCCGTGCCCAGTGATGGTGAGCGGCTCGTTTGGATGTATGGGGTCGTTCGAGATGACGGTTGCAATAGCATCGAGTGGACTAAATGCAGTAGGTGTGAATGCAATTTGAAGTTGTACGATACCACCGACTGGTACGATAACTGGAAAGAGTTCATTACAAGTCAAGTCAATATTTGGATTGAATTCTACTCCACTGATAATCAGATCGGCTGTACCCGTGTTATTGATGTTTACATTCCAGAGCTGCGAGTCACCGATTGCGACATTACCGAATGCATGCGAAGAGTTTGTAATGATAATTTCAGGTGAACCACCGCCTTGCAATTCAACTTTGTACAAAATGTCTTCATCCCAGTTATCCCCGTTGTCGCAATACCATAAGTATTGTCCATCCCATACGATTCCTGCTGGATTTTCTCCCTGGGAGGGGTTGCTTCTAATAACTGAGCCAGTGATGGGGTCGACGCAATACAGCGTGTTCCCGTAATAGTCAGCAATCCATATGTTCCCGTTTTCGATAGTCAAATCCCACGGTTGATCATCGGGTCCATCAAATTGATTAAGTACCATTCCCAAATCAGTGACTTTATATAAGTGACCAGGATCTGGGTAGTAGCGGGACACCCAGAAGTCACCTTTGTCATATACGATTCCCGACATGTAGTGGTCAGGCATGTTAAATTGATTGATGATATTTCCATTCCAATCAAGTTGCAACGCTGTTGCTGGTGAAGAAGCACTCCCCGGGTGATCGGTTGTCCATAAATATTGTCCGTCATACGTTAGCCCGAATGCATCTTCATGATTGCCGACAAATTGAGGTGTATAGACACCGGTTGTTGGGTCTATTCGATAAATCCTTCCACCATCTACACCGTAGATACCACAGTATAAATTTGTTCCGTCCCAAGCTAACCCTGATGCACCTTCTGGAACTGGATAACTTGCAACAATTGTCCATCCCCCTATACCGCGATTGCCCGCGTGAACGAAACAAGTTGTCAGAGCGACAAGAGCGCTAGCGAACATCGAGATGAACGAGAATCGAAACATTACTCGCATGCCCCCCAAGAACTGACAAGGATGAGTAAATCAGATACGTCGACAACTCCACTTCCATCGAGGTCTATGCCGCACTGTCCTTGATCAGTTTGCCCCCAAGCACCAATAAGAATCAAGATGTCCGTGACATCTCGAAAACCATTATTGTCCAAGTCTGCGACGCATGTTTTTTCGAGTATCCAGTGATCCGAATCTCCCCTGACAAGCAGTTGTCCATCTTCGTTCATCGCGATAATACGTGACACACTTGGTGAATCTGGTACATGCTCATGCAAAGATACGGGGGCTGATTCATTTGACCATAGCATGGCGATCGAACCATAGAATGGCAACGTTAATGCAGTGCATGCAATTGCTCCATCTTGATTTATCGAAATAGCAGTTATGCCAACAATATTTTTAGGCAGAGTGGCTTGTTCGAAACCGCTCTCTTGTGACCATCTTGCGAGTTGGGGACCGAGTGCTGCAGAAGACCAACTGAATGCAACCTTTCCATCTTTAGATGGGACGATGCGTTGCGTGTACGTACCTACAGGAAAATCGTGTATTTCTACAACGGAAGAGGTAGCGGGGTTATACCAGCGGTATGTTGTAGCGCCATTTGCAAATTCACTTATAAGAACTTGGCCTTGTGCATCGAAATACCGTGCTGTTGAATGGCCTTTCAAGTTCAATAGTGTTGCAATATCGGTGAGCACGCCATTGTCCCATAGCATTGCATGATAACTTCCACCAACAAGAATTTGACCTGCGACTTGGTTTTGTTCATCAACGTCATACGCATAGGTCGTATCTGCTGTAGGTTCAATGAATTGCACTCCATTTGTTTCAGTCCACAAAAACGCCTGCCAATCACTGGATCCAGAACCAGCAGAATAGTTGCCTACCACTGAACTTTGTTCATTGATTGCAGTTAATGAAGACCATCCTGCACTGCCTGTTATTGTTGCTACGACGTCAAATGTTCCAAACGCATTTGCAATAATTAAACTGTCATCTTGAGAGATGCCATTGCTACCCAAACCAGCGGCAACACCATTGTTGTTAATCAATACACCGAAACTATCATTGAACTGAGTAACCCTCGTGACAATGTCTGCGTTCTTCCACACAATCATCTCGTTCGAACCGCTATCAAATGTACCTGTTAGGATTTGATTGTTATTCATTGCTTTTAGCGATAGTGTTCCTGATAATACAGTTGTCACAGGTTGCGCATGAAAACAGTCTAGATTTACAACGGAAAATAGTACGTAGAGAATCAGCGTTGTTAAATACATACCCCATTTTAAGTCTATTTCAGCAAAATGCAAGAGAATTCGAAAGATGATTAGTATCTTGCGTTTCTAGCAATTTAAAACGGGAAATTATTGTCACTTTTGTTGCACTAGGTCAGAAAATCGTGTTAGCAGGGGTGCTAGCGGTTGAAGGCTTCGGTCTTGCAAAGGGGTAAGGGGTTCACCTTTTCATGCCTTTGGAATTTATTCTGCATTCGCAACAGCGCTCCCACAATAACAAGATGCTGTTGGCATTACATCTGCATTTATCCAAGCAAGTTTGAATGCTTTGTCCATAATTGCTGCTTCTTCGAATCTTTCTTGACCTAAGAGTGCTTCTCTGAGACCAAGTAATGCCCAACCATTTGCAGGATAGACTTCAAGATCTTGTAGGTAAATCTGTTCTGCTTCTTGGTATTGTCCATCAACAATAAGCAATGCGCCATACGCATGACGTGCAGGCATCATCCACGGGGCTGGCTCAGCGTACACCAATCGTTTTTCAAAAGCAACTGCTTCCGCTAAAGCGTCCAGGCCTTTGCTACGGTTACCAGCTTTGAATTCAATTTCGCCAACAAGAACAAGCCGCGCAAGGGGCATAATTTCTGCAGCTGGCTGGTTTCCTAGAAACCAATCTGTTGAGGGAATTTTTTTTATGGATTCATCGAAGAGGACTAGTTCTTCGCGTGCTTCTTTATCTCTACCTGTGTTTGCAAATGCAACACCACGAGAGTAATGCTGTAGCGATCTTCCGATGACCGCCCATTCTGGTGGCGTAGGTTCTGATAGAATTTCTTCCCACATCCCAAATCTAACAAGTACTGACCATTTGCATGCAGCGATGCCATCACTGAAAAATCCATTTGCCTGCATGAGTTGTTCGGGAACTTCTATTTCGATTGCCCTTGCTGCTGAAATTGCTTCCCTCTTTCTGCCCTGAAGCATGGAGGCCCATGCAAGGAAATGCCTGTTGTGTGCCATATAAAACCGATACTCGATAGCGTTTGGATCTGTTTCAAACCAAGCATCGTCAAGCGCCGCCGCGCGCCTATTGCAATCTGCTGCGTCAGCGTATCGACCAGTTTGTATCCAAATGTGAGAGGGCATGTGAACGAGATGTCCTGATCCCGGAATAAGGTCAATCAATCGGTCAGCTGCTGGTTCTGCAATTTCCGGCCATGGCGACGATTCCATTACATGAATGTAGAAATGGTTTGCCGCAGGGTGGTTGGGATGCATCCGCATCACGCTTTCAAGAAGTGCTCGAAACTCCGGCGTCTTTTTTAACGGTTCGCCTTCTAACGACCAGTACTCCCATGGTTGGGTAACCATCATTGCGACAGCAGTCCATGTTGTGACATCAGGGTCCATAGGGAATTGTTCGTGGACTGACTCCATCGCTTCTAGGTATGCAAGATTCTGATTGGTCAAATCTTCAGGTAATGGATAGTTGTATCTTTCAATAATGGCTTCTATGAGCGCGCGGTTTGCGCCAGTCTCAAATTCTCTAAGTTCATATGCTTTATGTGCTGCGGCATAAGACCACTCATCTTTTGGTGGTTCAATTGTGTCGTTGTTCTGGTTTGGTCCTGCTGAATATGCAATTCCCCACCATGCCATTGCACAGTTTGGGTCATATACCGTTGCTTGCCTGAAGGACGCGATTGCTCCATCAAAGTTAAACCCAAACATCAAAGCAAGGCCTTGATTAAACCATTTACGTGCCTCTTCTGAATTAGTTGAAATTATTCTACGATGATTGCCTAGTTTTTCAAGGATCATTGGCGGGGCTGTCCCAATTTCGGGTAATTGAGGTTCGGCATAGGCACTGCACATTAAGCAGGTACTTAGGGTGTAAAACAGAATAGAGTTTCTCATAATTGTTCCTTATTTTTTGATGAAAAGTTATTATACAAGAGATAAAACCGTGTTAGTGTCGGCTCGAGCGGTTGAAGGCATCGCTCTTGCAAAGTGGGTGAATAGGTCGCCTCTTCATGCCTTTGGGATCCAATCCCAATTATTGAAACGCCCATTTTTTCGAATGGGTTTTTTCAGAACATAAAAATGGAATCTTTCTCAGTGTGCAAGCATTGCATCCAACTCTTGGAGTTTAAGATGAACACCGCGTATATATGGTTTCTCACCCTTGTCCCAATGTCCATACGTCGTGGTAAAGATAGTTCCATCTGGCAACAACTCGACACCTGGATACGCACAGTCCCAACTGTGTTGATTGTCAGAAAGGCGCACTCGATATTGTCCTTCTGAACCTTGTTCTAAATCTTCAAACGTTCCAACCCATGCAACCCAATCGCCTGCAGTTTCGCTTTCTTTATCGGTATCTCTAAACGAAATAAACAATCGACCATCATCTGAATACACTGCTTGGTGTCTATCTCCAGTAAGTGAACTCGGTAACTCAATAGGAGTCGACCATGTTTTACCCTTGTTTTCACTAAAACAAATATGACTGTTTTTCTTTCTGCTGTTTTCACGCAAAAGCATAGCGTACTTTTTGCCATCGGGCGAGAGGACTAATCCCGGCTCGCAAAGATGGACGGTAGGATCATGTGCAACGACACGCGGCGCGTTCCATGTTAATCCGCCATCGGTTGAATCTACTGCGTATACATGGAAGAGGCCTGTATTGGCTCCGTTTTTTGTTATGAATCGTCCATCATCATGAAAGAACGCCGTGTATTTCCCAACACCAGTTTCGATCATGTCTGCCATGCCAACAATGCCGCCGTACTCGCCGATTGGTGCTAGCTCGGACCAAGAAGTACCATTGTCTTCACTAATGGACATTCGAATGGGATACAAACTTGAAAAGAGGATGAGCCTATCGATGCCGTCTTTGTCCGTGACGGGATACATGTGTGGCGTTTCCTTTGAAGTTGCCCACGATGTAGGGGTTGGCAAACGTTCGCTCCACGTTTTACCCCCATCATCTGATCGCTTTAGAACAAGTTCGCCTTTGCCGTGTCCCTTGGGATAGACGCAGAGAATGGTGGTTCCATCCTTCAGAAGGACGGTAGTTGGGTGACCTAAATATTGCCCACTTTCTTTATCAATCGTAACTTGTCTTGCTTGCTCATTTGCTAAGTCAAGTTGAGGGATTGTGGAACTAGAAACAATCGTAAGTATGAAACAATAAGCAAAGTGAATGAACATAGATAAATGGTACACCTAATCAGTAAAGGTATGCCTTGCAAATGCGGCATCGACGAGTTGTTTTGTGAAACCAACATGCCCGTCTGGATCGAGGGCGATGCAAAAGTCGGCACTCCCATACGCTTCAGGTTCAAAGTAGACACCACAGTTCATGTTGATTTCAAGGATGTAGGGCGTTCCGTTTTTGTCCACACGAATATCGCACCTTCCAAAACTTTCTGCATTCATCGCAATAAAAAATTTTTCGCATTCTTCCCGCAAACGCTTAGAGAGCTTTTTGTTTGGAACTGGAAATGTTTTAAGCCCATCATAATCAACAAACTTCATATCAGAATGTTTGAAAGATTCGCCTTCTGGAAACTCGTATTGAACTGGTATGTAGCTAGTTGGCTTATTTGGTTTTCCGGGAGTTTCGGCAATTAGCACTGTGCATTCAATACCATCGATGTATTCCTCGATGAGGGCAGCCCCATGTTTGCGAATAATTTTTTTTGCCTGCCGCCTTAGACCAGCAGGGGACATTACTTTTGAAGCGCGGCTGATATCAACACTAGCATAACTATTATGGTGCTTGACAAAGAGAGGGAATTGCAATGTTTTAACGGCTCTCTCAACATCAGTTTCGTTCTTCGCAAACACAAATGTTGGAGTGGCAATGCCATGTTTGGTGCACGCATCTTTCATTTCTTTGCGTGTGGGCTCATAGCATTTGCTTGTTGCTCCTGTAAATGGAACGCCATGTTTTTCTAATGTCAGAATAACCTCGATGCCAGGATGGTCAAGTTGATCTTCTGCGCCATCGCATAGATTAAAAAACAAATCAAAACCTTCTTCAATGAGTGCTTCTACTTGCGCTACTGATTCGTGTTTTTCTCCAAGAACAGCGAGGTGCCAATCATCGTCAGGCAAAAATGGTCGCGGGTCACACGGCCAATCGTCTTCTCGAATGTTTGGATCATTCAAATCTTGATTTGTAAGTAAGCAAATGCGCATCGTAAAGTGTCATCTTATACAAAAACGCCCTTCGCTTTTTTATGGGAGTTATTGCCTTACGTTCAATCAGGCGGACTCGCCCAAGCATTCTGAGTACGCCCTGTAGGTGTTTCAACGCAAATGGTGAATAGCAGCAATGGTGGTAGGTGTTGTACCGCAACATCCTCCAACAATACTTGCTCCTGCCTTTACCCAGTCCATTGCGTACTCTGCAAATTTAGTTGGATCGATCGCATCGGTATTGACCCAGCCACCCTCATCATCTGCGTAGCCCACATTGCCATATGCAGCAATTGGCATGTGCGTGGGTGCAATGGAACGAAGATAGGTAACTTGCTCAGCGAGCATTGGTGCTGGAACGCAGTTAATGCCAACGAATTGAGCATCGTCAAGATGTGGCAAGAGTTCTAAGAGCGGTGTACCATCGAGTAAAACGCCAACTTCATTTGATGTTAGACAGAAACTGATTGCCCAAGCATCGCTCGCGAATTTCTTCGCTGCTGCAACAGCAGCGAGCACCTCAGTGCTGTTGCACATTGTTTCGATGAGCACAACATCAACACCAGCATCAACGAGGTGGCGAATGATTTGTCCATGTTCTTGTTCGCACAATTGTGCATCAGGAGATAGTTCGGGGGAGTAACAATCTTCAAGGGGGGCAACGCTTCCAAAAACGAGCGCGTTCTGGTTGGTCTCTTCGCAGGCACTTCGGGCGATGTCAACTGCTTTATGTGTCAATTCCTTGGCACGATGCCCCATGCCCGCTTTTGCAAGTGACCGTTCATGTGTCCGAAATGTGTTTGTGATAATTGCTTGTGCACCCGCTTCAAGATATGCGATGTGTACCTTCTTTAGAATTTCGGGAGCTTCAAGAATCGCGTTTGCCGACCAGAGCGGCATCCCAACATCAACGCCTTCGCGATCAAGTTCGCTGCCTGTTGCACCATCGAGAAGGAAAATATCACTTTTGCTCTTAAACATATGTACTATTTTGCCGGATTGATGTTCTGGGTACTCTCGCGAGAAATGGCGATAACAGGATTCGAACCTGTGACCTAGGGCTTATGAATCCCTCGCTCTAACCAACTGAGCTATATCGCCTTAGATTGTGAAAGTGCAATTATACGTTAGTACGAAGAATACTGCTATTGAGCCACCTAGAATCGATGCCTGCAGGACTCGTCTCGCCAGTTCGATGTGCGATTGCAGCAGCGATTAGACCCATAAACATCGGCTGTGGATTGAGTGGTCTGCTTGTAAGTTCAGGGTGGAATTGGCCTGCAACAAAGTAAGGATGAACCTCTGGGGAGAGTTCAAGCACTTGCATAATTTGATGCTCAGGATGGTGCCCACTAAAGATTAAGCCCGCTTTCGCCAACTGTTCAATGTATGTAGGTTCAACTTCGTACCTGTGTCTGAATCGTTCGCGAACGCTTGTGCTACCAAATAGTTTTTCCGCAAATGTGCTTGGTGTAATTTCAACATCTTGACCACCGAGGCGCATTGTTCCGCCAAGGCCTTCAATTTCTTTCTGGTCAGGCAACTCTGCAATGACTGGATGTGCACAATTAATATCAAATTCTGCGGAGTTCGCATCTTTGAGTTGGACAACATTTCGTGCGAATTCAACAACAGCCATTTGGAAACCAAGGCAAATACCAAGGAATGGAATGCCATGTTCGCGGGCCCACTTAACACTTGCTAACTTTCCTTCTATGCCTCTTTCACCAAAACCGCCAGGAACAATAACACCGTCAAGGTCTGCTGCTTCAAGTTTTGAGTCTGCGTTTGCAGATGTAAAGTTTGTTACATCGAGCCATTTGATATTTACATTCGAAGAAAGATGTGTTGAAGCGTGCTCAATCGCTTTGTCAATTGAAGCGTACGCATCACGAATGGAAGTGTATTTTCCGAGAATGCCAATATTGACGGAATATTTTCGCTCTGAAGAAATTGCCGTCGTGTATGTATTCCAAGCAGATCGTGCTTTGTCTTCAGAGGTTGCATCAACGCGGTTATGCAATTTCAGCATTGATAATATTTGTCTATCAAGACCTTCATTACGCATTGCATCAGGAATAGTGTAAATAGATGCGCGGTCGTGCATTGAAAATACGCACTCTTTTGGAACATTTGAGAACATCGAAATCTTTTGTATGACGGTATCAGTCACAGGAAGTTCTGCGCGGCATGCAACTAAGTGCGGTTGGATGCCAGCCTCCATTAACCGTTTGATGCCAAGTTGTGCTGGTTTGGATTTTTGTTCGCCTAAAATTGCTGGTTCTACGATATATGTCAGCGCGACAAAACATGTTGACTCGGGACCTTCTTCGTACGCGAGTTCACGTAACGCTTCGATGTAAAAACCATTTTCATAGTCGCCAACGGTTCCGCCAACTTCAACGAAAACAACATCCGCTTGCTTGCCGTTTTTACCACCGTTAATGGCGAGTTGTCGAAGTCGTCGCTTTACTTCGCCTGTAACATGCGGAATCATTTGGACATCTCTGCCAAGGTAGCCGCCAGCACGTTCGCGAGTAAGAATTGCAGTGTAAATTTGACCAGCTGTTGTGAAATTGGCCTGGGATAGATTTAAATCGAGAATTCGCTCGTATGTCCCCAAGTCCATGTCTGTTTCTGTGCCGTCATCGAGAACAAAGACTTCGCCATGCCTGAATGGATTTAGTGTGCCGGAATCAATATTGAGGTAACCCTCAAGCTTAACTGGGGTAACGCTCAGCCCTTTGTCTTGTAATAATTTTGCAAGCGAGGAGCTGAAAATCCCTTTTCCAAGCCCAGACATGACTGTTCCAAGGACAACAACATAGCGTGTATGACCATGAATATAGCCTTCTGGTATCGGAGAGTAGAATTCTGTGGTGTCGGTACTTTTACCGAATTGACTCAAAAACGTTTCGTTGGAATCTTGGGTGGGCATTCCAGATTGTAGCATGGAGTGCACTTTACTCCAAGTAGATTTCGCAATTAATATGAAAAGTGGAACTTGGGAACTGCCCCGTGGAGAGTGTCTCCACTTTTTTGGTGTCAGACAGCATGTACGCACCGAGTTCCTCACGTATATATAATGCGAGGATGGATAAAAAAGTTGTTGCAGTAATTCCTGCGAGAATTGACTCATCGCGATTTCCAGCAAAAATGATTGCGGATGCATCAGGAAAACCTCTGATTCAGTATGCTTGGGAAGTTGCAAAAAAGGCACAATCGGTGACCGAGGTTTACATTGCGACTGATTCAGAGGAAATTGCAAGTCGAGTCCGCGCATTTGGGGGCGAGGTCATCATGACTGGAATACATCCAAATGGCACAAGTAGAATTGCTCAGGCAGTCCAAGATTTAGAATGTGATCTGGTTGTCAATATGCAAGGCGATGAACCAGAGCTTGACTCTACAGTCATTGATAAAACTGTTGAGATTATTGGGGATTCCGTCATGGCTACAGCGGCATGCGCTTTGCAATCAGATGAAATAGAAAATGTTAATGTTGTGAAAACGAAAGTAGAAGGCGATTTTGCGATTGATTTTTCCCGCTTTGCTGAAAATGCTTCGTTAAGGCACATAGGATTGTATGTGTATCAACCATCTTTTTTGCAAACATATGTAGCAATGCAACCAACTCAAAATGAAATCGGCAGGAAACTTGAACAAATGCGAGCGATTGACAACGGCTACTCGATTGCAGTTGCAATAGTTGAACCACAGCCCGGTGGGATAGATACTAAAGAACAATATGAAGAATTTGTCGCAAGGCGAAGTTAGCTGTGGGGTCTGGCAGGTGTGCCGATACCAAATCTTTTCTCAGGGCCTTTTTTAGTCGAGTTTTTTAACAAGATCGTCAAGTTTTCGACGACAATCTCGGATGTCGCGATAAGAAATATCTTTTCGCGCAATTCCAGAACAAATAACCATTGCTTCTTTTGCTAAATCGATGTTGTCATCTGTTTCAGCTTTCTTGGCAAGTGATTGCATTAAATCATAACGAAGTGAAAGTTCTGTATCGTTGTCACTTCCTGCAAGCGCCTTGATAGATTCTTTAAATTCACCAACGGCTTCTGAATACCAGCCCTCTGAAGCAAAGCACCGCCCTAGTTCTTGTCCAGCTCGAACACGCAAGCGTGGCTCGTCTTTTGCTTTTTGAAAACATTCCATTGCCAAATTGGTGTCACCGTCTTCGATCGCTAATTCGCCAAGTTGGAATCGGATTTTTCTATCGGTTGGATAATTCGCAGCACGTTCTTGGTATTCTTGCTTTTTGAATGCGCGAAGTTCCGCAATAGACGAATCATATTTTTCTTGCAGTGCTTCATCAGGACTTGAGGCAAGTTCTTCTTCTAATTGTAAAATTTGATTAGCAGCCATTGAAATTTTGATATCAGCAGCTTCCATCCTAAAGCGGTATTGTTTTGTTACTTTGAAACCGTGCATCAAAACTTGAAATGCTAATTTAATATTTTCAGGCGAGGCATGTTTCTTTAAAACCTTTACGTATGCAGAAACGGCATCTGGTGAATTTGGATTTTCTTCTAATTCTTTTTTAGCTCGAGCAATAACTCGTTCTGCACTTCCAGCAGAACCCGCAAGAGATTCGTCTTCTTCTAGTTCGCGTTGCTTGTCGATATCCTTGACGAATTTTTTGAATCCGCCTTCTTCGGTTCCCATTTGGTCGTAGCCACCTTGCGTCATTGCTCGTTCTGCAGCTAATTCGTTTAGGGCTCTTTCCAGCACCGCATCTTCGGGCTTAGCTGCAAGAGCAGCTTGTCCAACTTTTATTGCTTGATCCCAAGCGCCTGCGGATTGGAATAATTCCATAAGAGATTTGAGTTCTTTATACGTTAGGGCCTTGCCATCTTTTGAAGCAAGTGAGAGCAGGGTGTCTGCCATTGCAGCACCAAAGTCGTTTTGTTCAGCATTAACTGCAGCAGAGACGGCTTTCATGGCGTGCTTTGCGTTCATGACATCGTGCCACCAAACGAAAAGAGCAGTTACAAATTTATCGATTTCAGTGGAACCATCGACTTGTTTTATTTGTTTATTTGTAGCCTTGTCGCCACCGCGGTTGTAGTACGTAGTGGCAATTTGAAGTACTTCTTTGTGAATAGCAACATCTCGTGGGTCAAGTTTGAAACCACTTGCAAAAAAGGCAAATGCGGACTCAAAGTTGTGGCTTTCCGCCATTTGGCGTGCTCGATCAAACCAAGCGTTCGCTTTTTCTGGATCAGGCAGAAATACTTCTGTAGATTTTGATTTTTTTCCAAATAGTGCCATAGCCGTGGGTCCCCGAAGGTTCATGTTATTCTAACCGAGTAGCAACGTCTGCGGTAGAATGATTTGATGCCAGTCGACCCAAATACCTTAATGCTAGTCTATTATCCAGACCCAATTTTGAAGAAAATTGCAAAAGAAATTGACCCCAAAGACAAAAATGTGCAAGCAGTTGCGAAAAAAATGATTGAAATCATGATCGAGGAAAATGGCCTTGGGCTTGCAGCACCACAGGTTGGTCTGTCTTGGCGACTTTTCGTTACTCGTGTTCCAGAAGACGAGGAAGTAGGCATCGCTTGGCTTAACCCAAAATTAGAAGTTATTTCTGATGAAAGTGAAATTGACGAAGAGGGATGCTTAAGTATGCCTGAAATACGAGGTGGTGTTCGTCGCCCAATCGGAATAAAAATTTCTGGTCATGACTTTGACGGGAAGAAAATGTCTGCACAGAGCGACGATTTTATTGCACGGATTTGGCAACATGAAAATGACCATCTTGATGGTGTTCTCATCACGGAAAAAATGTCCGCGATGGATCGCCTAGTGAACCGACGACGTATACGAGACCTTGAGCGAGCAAGATGAAAATTGTATTCTTAGGTTCAGGTGAATTTGGTTTGCCAACGTTGAAGCGCCTCGTGGAAGTGCACGATGTAGTCGGTGTTGTCACATCCCCAGATCGAACTGCGGGTAGAAATCGCAAGCCAACTTCAACGCCAATTGGAAAATGGGCTGAAGAAACTGGACTTCATCTATTAAAAACAGACAATGTAAATACAAGCGATATGCTCACAACAATTGCGGAACTTCAAATAGACGCGATGGTCGTGATTGCATTTGGTCAAAAACTTTCAAACGAACTTATCAATGCCCAGCGAACCATGAACTTACACGCATCGTTGTTGCCGAGGTGGAGAGGCGCGTCGCCCATCAATGCCGCTGTGGTGCATGGGGATTCCACAACAGGAGTAAGTGTCATTACACTTGCTCAAGAAATGGATGCTGGACGAATTCTTGGTCAAGTAGAAACTTCAATTGGAGAAACCGAAACGGCAGGGGAATTGCATGACCGCTTGTCACTGCTTGGACCTGATTTAGTTTTGGATGTGCTTGCAGGAAATGGCGAAGGCGAGTTGCAGGACGAGTCTCTCGTCACGTATGCATCGAAACTTTCAAGAAACGATGCGCTATTGGATTTAACAAACGATTCTGAAACTGTTGCACGAACAATTCGAGGTCTTTCGCCTTGGCCATGTTGTCATTTGATTATTTGCGGCGTTGACTGCAAGATTTTACGAGCAATTTCCAATACCAATAGTGGGGTTGTTGGCGAAGTGATGGAAAATGGTTTAATTGCTACGGGCAAGGGAAGTATTGAGATTTTAGAGATGAAACCGTCAGGAAGTAAAGCAATGTCATGGAAAGATTTCTGCAACGGTAGGTCGATTACTTCGGGTTGTATATGCGAGGTTCCCGAGTGAATTTCCGTACTGTTGCATTGACATTGTGGGATTTGCTTAAACAACACGAACCACCAACGATAGTAATCCCAAAAAATGTCAAACAAAAGGTTGCTTCTAAGCAACGTCCAATTCAAGCAAAATACGATGGCATAGTTGTTAAAATGAAAGATACGTATGGTTTTCGTATTCGTAAGTGGCGAACATCGATGAGTGGATGTGCATGGGAGTTAAAAGATAAGAATGGGAATATTTACCGAATGCTTGAATCGCCATATCCAAAAGGCCCGATGAGTTGCGCCATCTTTTTACATGAAGTCGGGCACCATGCGATTGGATTTCATACATACAAACCACGCTGCTTAGAGGAATATTTTGCATGGGAGTGGTCACTTGCTGCTATGAAAGCAAACGATATTAACATTACAGCAAATGTATTAAAGCGTCGAGATAACGCTCTGCAATATGCAGTAGCAAAAGCATTGCGACGGGGCTTAAAAAGAGTACCGGTAGAACTTGAGTCGTTTATACCTGCTCAATATAGGATTGCATCATGACGATTTCAATTACGGTTAAAGATTTAGAATACGATTTACCAAAGGGCTGCATTGCAACGCATCCAGTTTCTCCCCGATCATCTGCAAAATTACTCGTAGTTGAAAATGAAACTTTTTTGCATAAAACAGTTTCGGATTTAGCATCATTGTTGCCAGAAAACGCTTTGTTAGTAGTAAACGAAACGGCTGTGTTGCCTGCACGTTTTAAAACGAAACGGGCAATAACTGGAGGCATAGGAGAGGGTCTCTTTTTGAAACAGCACGGTTCAATTTGGGAAGTTATGCTCAAAAGCAATGGAAAATTGCGAAAGGGTGTTCTTTTAGAATTGCAAAATGATATTCAGTTGGAATTGCTCGAGCGAGTCGGTAAAAATTGGATGTGTACATGCAGTGATACGCGGGATGCAAGAGAAATTTTACAAGAGATTGGAACAACACCGATTCCGCCATATATTTTGGGCGCTCGTGGCGATTCAAAAACGGACGATTTGCAAGACAGAGAGCATTACCAAACGGTGTATGCAGATACAACTCAGAATTTTTCTGTGGCTGCTCCTACTGCAGGTTTGCATTTCGATGAACAATTACTCTTGGAATTAGAGACTAAGGGAATCCAGCGGGTACCAGTTACCTTACATGTCGGCCCTGGCACCTTCAAGAGCATTGAGACACCAACAATTGAAGAACATGAAATGCACGAAGAGAATTGGGAAGTCTGCCAAGCATCGTTGGATGCAATAAAAGAAGCAAAAGTGGCAGGAAGGCCAGTGATTGCCATTGGTACAACTTCAGTTCGTACATTGGAATCGTTACCACCTCTGAGTGAATGGCCTGAAAGAGGTGGTCTTTCCGGTGCAACGAGCTTAATGATTGCCCCGCCGTATGATTTTAACCTCGTTGATGGGATGCTAACCAATTTTCACTTACCTAAATCAACATTGCTAACGCTTGTTGCCGCGATGATTGGAATGAACACCCTCAAATCGGCGTACGCAGAAGCGATAGGGTCAGGGTATCGATTTTACAGTTACGGTGATGCTATGTTTTTCCTTTCGCAATAGCTCAAAGTCATGTATCCTGTAACTGCACGGATGCACACGCTACAAGCACTAATTGAAGGACTCGATGCTCGGATAGAAGGCGAACAATTTGCCTCATCCGTGAGCAGTGTCGTACAACATTCAGAAAGAGTTATAAGTGGTTCTTTATTTATTGCTCGAAGTGGAGTTCGCAGAGATGGCGCAGCTTTCATTGATGATGCGATTTCTAAAGGTGCTGTTGGTATTGTTTGTACTCCTGATGTAGCAACCACATTGCGACATAAAAATATCACGGTAATTGAAACGTGTGACCCATGCAAAATTGGCGCAATTATTGCGGAACGATTTCATGGAAACCCTTCTAGCAAATTAAAACTTGTAGGTGTTACCGGCACAAATGGGAAGACGACGATTGCTTGGATTATCAGGCATTTAGTGTCTTCTTCTGGAATAAAGTGCGGAATGCTTGGGACAATTGTTTGTGATGACGGTGTTGCAACTGATACATCTACGTTGACGACTCCGAGTTTTTGTGACATCGGGTTAATATTGCATTCGATGGTTGACAATGGTTGCAAAGTTGCGGTGATGGAATGTTCAAGCCACGCTCTTGACCAAGGGAGAGTTGCAGCACTGGATTTTAACATCGGTGTGTTTAGTAATTTGTCAGGCGACCATCTTGATTATCACGGTTCTGCGGATTCTTATTTGCAAGCCAAAATGCGATTGTTTGATTTGGTTTCTGAAACAGCAATAATAAATATGGACGATCCAGCAAGTTGGTCAGTTGCTGACTGTACTTCTGCAAAAGTGATTTCTTGCAGGATAGAAAGTGACGCTTCGAGTGCTTGGGTTGAAATCCTTGAAGAGAAAATTGATGGCTCGCATATTCGTTTGCATGGAGCTTGGGGAATAATAGAATTAAATTTGCCGTTACTCGGTCGGCATAATGCAATCAATGCTTTGCAAGCAGTTGCAGTTGCATTTTCACTTGGAATTTCAAAAGAAGCGATTGCTGACGCACTTACTACGGTACTCGCGCCTCCAGGTCGACTTGAACGTGTTCATGCAGGCAAAACGGCGGTGTTTGTTGATTTCGCACACACGGATGACGCACTTGAACAAATGCTTTGGTCTGTTCGACATGTTCTGCCAGAAGGCGGCAAGTTGCACGTAGTTTTTGGTTGCGGAGGTGACCGAGATGTATCAAAACGCCCGCGAATGGGTCGGATTGCATCCACAGTTGGTGATGTTGTATATGCAACAAGTGATAACCCTCGAAGCGAAAACCCAGAAAGTATTTTAGATCAAGTTCTTTCTGGGGTGCCAAAAGATAGGATTGCAAAAGTACACCGAATTGCAGATAGAGAATGCGCGATACAAACTGCGATACAAGCAGCGAGGTCATGTGATGTCGTAGTTATTGCTGGCAAAGGGCATGAGAAAAATCAAATCTTGAAAGACAGGGTCATTCCATTTGATGATGTGCAAATTGCAACAGACGCGATTGAAAATCGGGAAATTATGGTGTGAGTTTTACAACCGGTCAATTAGTAAAGTATGTACATGGTAAATTGCTTGGCGACCCAGAAGTTTGCTGTATTGGCGCAGAAATAGATTCGCGTCGCCAACTGGCAGGCAAAGTATTTTTTGCATTGAAGGGTGAGCAAACAGACGGGCACGATTTTGTACAGAGCGCAGTCGAAAATGGTTGTGCAGCAATTGTAGCCGAGCGTTTTTGCCCCGCTAATGTACCTGTTGTTGTTGTAGAAGATGCAAGAAATGCATTGTTTCAACTTGCATTGGCGAGGCGAAATGAAATGCAGTTTGATGCTGTTATTGCTGTCACAGGTTCTGTCGGCAAGACGACTACTAAAGACATTCTCGCGTGTTTGCTCGGCGAAAAAGTTACAGCATCAATGGAAAGTTTTAACAATGATCTTGGTGTGCCTCTTACCGTACTTGATGCTGAACACGCAGAATATTTGGTTGCGGAAATTGGAGCAAATGCAATTGGTGAAATTGAACCACTCGCGTCTCTAGTTCGACCAGATATTGCGATAATAACTTCTATAGAAAAGGCCCATTTAGAGGGTTTTGGTGACATGGAAACAGTACTTCAGGAAAAGGGCAAGTTATTGCAAGCGGTTCCTTCTTCTGGTTTTGTCATTGTCCCAGATACGATTGATGTCTCAAGTCTTTCTATATCGGCAACGATTGTTCGAGTAGGAATCAGCGATTCCGCAGATGTACAATTGAAAACTGGAGTTGACTGTCGGGGATTTGTAACTGTTTCTATTGACGGGACCAGCGCCACGCTCTCTTTACTTGGGGAACATAACGCTATGAATGCAGCGCTTGCAGTCGTTGCTGTTTCAAAAACAAATCGGGGGTTAGCAATTTCAGAGTTACTTGATTTAGCAACAAATGCAATTCCTCCGCAGGGGCGACTTGCTACTGCGGTCGTAGACGGTATTACATTTATAAATGATGCCTACAATGCAAATCCTGCGTCGATGCGTTCTGCTTTGCAATTATTCAGCAAAATGCAGGCAAAACGCAAGGTTCTTGTACTTGGAGATATGCTCGAACTTGGAGAAAGTTCGCACGGTGAGCATCGCTCTCTTGTTTCATGTATCGAAAACGCAAATGCAGATGTTGTTTTTCTTGTTGGTGACGAGATGAAAGCAGCATCGAGCGTTGGCGCATCTATACAACTGGATGTAAGCGATATTGAATCTATTGTTCCGTTATTGAAACGGGATGATCTTGTGCTTCTCAAAGGATCGCGGGGATTGCGATTAGAACATATTATTGATTTAGTTCAACAAACGAAAGTTTTAGAGCACTAGACGGCGATATACCTTTTACATGCTTTTTAATTTATTGCAATCTATGGATGAATGGCTCGACAGCGTTGGGCTTTATTCTTTTCTTCAGGTGTTATACCAACGTGAATTCCGCGCATTTACTGCGGTCGTCGTTGCATTCTTTATAGTCATTCTACTTGGCAAGCCTCTTATTCGGATGCTAATCAAAATGAAAATTGGTGACAGAGCGGAGTTTAACCAAGAAGAATTAAATGCACTCATGAAAAGCAAAGAGAACACTCCAACCATGGGTGGTGTGTTGCTGATGGGTTCGGTATTTATTACGACGTTGCTTTTCGCTGATTTATTTAATCAATATGTTCAGTTGTTGCTCGTTGTGATTGTAATGTTTACAGTTCTTGGCGGATCTGACGATTACTTGAAATTGGTTGCAGCGCACCGTAAAGTAGGGTCACGAGATGGCTTGTATCGGTGGGAAAAAATACTATTTCAGTTTGGTATAGGTACGATAGTTGCCGTTATGGTTTGGCAATATGCGGGAGATAGCGATTCGGCTCGTTCTCTTACTCTGCCATTTATGCGGACGTATATTCCGGGAATGGAGACACTAACGTTGTCTCCGAATGTAATCATTTTGGGGTTCGGGTTTTTCTCTTTGATTGCAATTTTTATGGTGATGTTGATGTCAAACGCAGTCAATATTACTGATGGGCTTGATGGGCTTGCGCCTGGAACCGTGACAATCGCTAGTTTTGCGATGATGGTGTTATGTTACATCGCAGGTTCTTCTGAACATGCTGGGCAGTTATTAATGCCGTATGTTGAGGGCTCTGCTGAGATGATGGTTGTTGCGGGCGCAACAGCGGGTGCTTGCTTAGGATTTCTTTGGTTCAATTGCCATCCCGCACAAGTTTTTATGGGCGATACAGGTTCGATGCCACTTGGTGGCTTGCTTGCGACAATCGCAATAATCATTAGGCAAGAATTTTTACTTCTTATCATCGGCGGTGTATTTTTAATGGAATTCGGCAGCAGTGTTTTGCAAATTGCATACTTCAAAGCAACGAAGGGTCAGCGTATTTTTAAGTGCGCACCAATACACCATCACTTTCATCGCAAGGGTTGGTCTGAATCGCAGGTCGTAACTCGCTTTTGGGTACTTGCAGTTATTTTGGCAATGATCGCACTTGTTTCAATCAAAATGCGCTAAACGAATTTAATTATTCGGGATGTCAGTTGATTGCAGTTTCAAGGTTAACAACCGTATTAGCCAGAGTCGGCGCTTTTTTGAAACGGTGTTCTCGAAGCATCGAAATTAAGTTTGCCATGTCGCCATGGACAGGCGCTGTAAACTCAACCGGCTTATCTGAAATGGGGTGTGTAAATGCCAGATATGCTGCGTGAAGAGCTTGGCGTTTAATGACGAAATCGGTTCGTGGAAGTGGAAATGGCACTCCTCGCGGGACGATGTTCCCAACCTTTAAATGTTTGCCACCATAGATATCGTCACCAACAATCGGGTACCCCAAGTGTTGTAAGTGCAAACGAATTTGATGTGTTCTGCCAGTTTTTAAATCGAGTTCTAAAAGTGTAAACCCGTCGTAGATCTCTCGAACATGAAAAATTGTAACGGATGGTTTTCCGGTGTCATCCCAGCGGACCGCGTACCCGTCACGCTTTGTGGGATGTTTTCCAAGAGGGACATCAATGCAATCTGTTAGCGGTTCAACCTCTCCGTGTACAACAGCAAGGTATCGCTTCCGAGTTTTTCGTTGTTCAAATTGTTTCCCTAGTCGCCAGTGTGCTGTGTCAGTTTTTGCTGAAACCATTACGCCTGTCGTATGCCGATCGAGCCGGTGCACAACGCCTGGCCTTGCAAACTCTTCGCCAACGGTGGACAATTCGCCACTACTTACGTGCTGATAGTGCCAAGCCAGCGCGTTGATGATAGTGCCAGATTTATTTGACCGAGCAGGGTGGACGATGATGTCATCATCTTTGTTGATAACAATTAAGTCAGCGTCTTCGTGGATGATTTTTAATGGGATGTCTTCCGCTGGAATATCCGATGAAGGCGGAGGTGGCAAAATCACATTGACAACGTCGTGTTTTTTTAATTTAGTAGACCCTTTTGGTGTTCTGCCATTCACTAAAACCATTTTTTCCTCAATGAGGCGTTTTAAACTAGTTCGAGAAAGGAATGGGATTCGTGTTGCAAGGTAACTATCAAGACGCCGGTTTAAATCGCGGGAAATTGTAAATGTCGCCTCGACAACAGATTCATCTTCTGAGTTTTGGTTTTCGTATGCACGAAACAGTGCATCGCTATCGATGTTGCCTCCGCCGTCAAGTATTTCTTTTGACTGATCACTAGGCGTACACATTATTGCACATTACTGCACATTATTCACTGTCAGTAGTGGGTACGTTGGTGATGGAATCGATTGCAGTGTTGACTGGAACTTCATCACGAGGTGTAATTTGATTACTTCTTGCAATTACTTCTGCATCGCTTGGTAAAACAATAGTTTCAGAAAGTGATGCAAGCGTTTCAATTCTACTTCTCGCTTGGTCCGCAAGGGCAGGGTACTGTGTGCCCGTTCGAGTTATTACGTTAGCGTAATATTCTTCAGCCGTTTCTAAGTCGCCACTTGCTTCTGCAACAGCAGCACGACCATTTAATGCACTAATTGTTAGAAGTGTTGACGCGCCCGATTTGTCGTCAAGACCAATTACTATTGAGTATAAATTATCAGCTTTTTCAAGGTAGAAAGTTCTGTCTTCTGCGGCGAGTGGTGTCACAATTTCAACAGTACTTCCAATGGCATTTCCTGAAATGATGGATTGTAAATAAGCATCTGCCGCACTGAGAAGTCCGAGTTGTTGTATTGAATCGACATCAGCATATGATTTTGCTACATCTTCATGGGATGCAGGAAGGCCTGATGCTTGGGCTTCAAGAAAAGCGATCCATGCTTCTGCGCGGTGCGCAATTGTGCCTTGTTGGTATCGAACGAAGAACAAGTAGCCAGCAATGACAAGCATGACAATTAGGAGGTAACTTGGCCCCTTTGTTTTTAGCCACAACACGAAATCTTCATTTACTTGGCTATCGGATAGGTCTGCTGTTTGTATATCTTTTAAACGGTCTTTGTCCATGTCGTAATTCCTTTAAGAATCTAACATTCTAGCATAGAACTGCGTGTGAGGCTGATGCTCACTTCGTGACAGCACGGCCTTCAAAACCGTAAAGTTCTTGGAATGCATTAAATGCTTCACACATTTTTGGTGGTAGAAGCACAGGATTACCTTTGTTTTTTCGTGCTGAATCAAGTTTCGCACAACTGTCAGCCATCCACTGTCCTTCCGGCTGAATTCCAAAATGGGCACAAATAGTTGCAAGTTGAATATTCGGCTCGCTTGTTAGTTTGTCGTAGCGCACTTCGAGCAGCGCATCCCCAAGGGCATCTTTATTTGTATTGATTTCGCTCAGACTGACAAGCCATTCCAGTGCGCCAACTTCAATATCTGTTTCAAGTTGGTCGACCTCGTCAGCAAACCATTGATTTTCTTTTGCATCAGCTAAAAGAGCTTTCCATTTGCAGTGGCTTCTTCCCCACCATTGATTCCAATCTCCCTTGCCACTAAGTTGGTACGTGTTTGAACTTGCGAGTATGTTGATAGACCGGACAACATCTATGCCGTCTCGAACTAGATGAAGTATTGGGGATTGTGGGCTAACTTTTTTTAACATAGGAATGCGCATTGCATTGATTGGAGTTTTTTCAATTATTTTTTTGCTTTGATTATCAGAGCGTTGGAGTTCGCCTTGCATACACGCATTAAATCGTTGGATCTCGTTGTCTCCAATTAGTCCATCTCCTAAAATGCAATGCGTTTCACTGCCATCTTTCGTGTAAAGTTGAATCATATCGGTTTGCGGGCAAACAACTTTCCAGATGTGGTAAGGCTCAAACAGATAGAGAACTTCAGGGTGTACGGCAAGAAGTTTCCCCATAATCGTTGTTCCTGATCTTCCACAACCGACGACGAATGAAACTGGTGGTGAGAGTTCCTCTACGTTATTTGTTGAATCCTTCGCGGCTCTTTTTAGAAGCCGACTATATTTGATCGATCTTGCAATGGGTCGAATTTTTTGAAGCACGAAGTTAAACATGAGGAACTATATCTTCGTCATTTTAGATGCAACCGGTCAAGCGCATTCTGCATTTGAAGCAGGCAAGATGCTAAATATCTTGGGTCGCCTTCAGATTGCATGAATGCAGGAGCTGTTGCAGCAAGTAACAACCTGCGAACATCAACAAGATTGTTGTAGTCGTCATCCACACGCATACCAAGTTTTTTTCTCGCAGTAGCCATCGTCGGAACTGGTTTTGTAGATTTAAGACGAGATTTATGACCCCAAAGCTGGCGTTCAAGGTAGACAGCATCTTCTATCCAATGCCCTGCATGAACTTCAGCTAAGTCAATTAGAGACACCTTTGCACTTGGCGTGTTGTCTCGACACATTGCATTTGCAAAATGCAAATCACCGTGAAGCCACTGGTCAATTCGTCTACCACGCCAAATTTCCAAGAGCGAGTCCAGTTTTTTTGTAAGAAGCGAATGGGATTTTTTCCAGGAAGATTCATTTGCAATGTGATTTTCTTTAACGCTTTTCTTGGCTAGTGTTAAAAGAGAACTCCAATCTTCGCGTCTTCCTGTTTGGTCAACCTCAAATTTGGAAGCAGAAAGAGTGAATTGCGCAGCTGCATTGGCAATACGTTCGATATTAGAGTTTTCCCAATGTTTGCCGAGTGGTCCTATTGGGAAGCGTTCAATTATCATCCAAGTTAAATCATATCCATTGAGTTGCTCGCCACTGGCAAAAAGAGTTGGAACAACGCTTTCTGGCATTTGCATTTTTCGTGTCCACTGTAATTCGCATTGGTTCACCGGAAGTTTTAAGACGACTTCTAAAGAAACACCATTGTCAGTCCACGTTGCAAAACCTGTTGCAGCTCCTCCTCGTTGCCAGTCCGTGCGAAACCAATGTATTTTGTCAATGCGATTATTTGTTTGTTTTCTAAGTGCTGGTTCAAGAGAACTAGCAAGAGAAGATGGAATACTGCTCGTGGCAGATTCGATCATGCTTGATTCTCCAATAGATCCTTCACGCAATTAGAGTAATGTAAAACAGAGAATGAGGCAAGTCTTTCCGTCTAGGGGTTGCCTTAATTGCCCTTAGAACATAGTTTACGGCGGTGAATAAACTGCAATGGGATGTTTTAGTACTCGATTTAGATGGCACGCTATTGTGCAGCCAAGGAGCAGTCTCAGACCAAAACCTGCATGCACTGGATGTTGTTCGTGACCATGGTGTTGAAGTGGTTGTGGCTACTGGTCGTTGTTTTGCAGAAAGCAAACATATTTTGGAAACCATAAACCATACTGGCGTTTGCATTTCTGCTGGCGGTTCACAACTGACAGATCATCATGGAAATGTAATTGCGAGAGATGGTGTCGATGTTTCAATTGTAAGCGAAGTAACAAAAAAAGTAGTGGAGTGCGGTCATCGTTCGTTGCTTTTAAAAGATGCATCAACTTGTGACGCGCAATATGTATTAGTTGGCGATGCGGCATTGCATGAGGCATCAACGTGGTGGTTTGATTCGCACGAAATTTCAATTGTCGAAGTGAATACTTTTGAAGAGGATCCTTGGCCTGAGCACACGATGCGTGTTGGTGCAGTCGCAAGTGAATCTTGTTTAATTCCAATTGCAAATGAGCTTAAAATTTCACTCGAAGGTCGAGCAAAAATGCAACACTGGTCGGCTGTGACTTGTTCAGAAGCGATTGGTTCTTCGACACATTTACTTGAAGTGTTTGGAAGTCAAGTTAATAAATGGACGATGTTGAAGCGCCACCTAGGCGATGTGATTGACAATGTACGGATAGCGGCAATTGGCGATGGCTTGAATGATGTCGAGGTTCTGCAAGAGGCAGGATTGTCAATAGTTATGGAAAATGCAAATGAGCATGTTCAACAACATGCTGATGTTCTTGCTGGGCATCATGATGAGCACGGGTTTGCCGAGGCAATGCGTCGATGGATTATTCCAGTGGAATCTAAGCGATGAAATCTGATATGAAAAAACGAATAGGTGTACATGAAGTCTGGCCAATCCAGGCAATTTTGAATGGCGTTAAAGGGATACACGACAAGTGGTTACTGTTTGCACCTCATTGCGAACCATTTTATGCTGGTGTTTCAACCAATTCGTTGTTTAGAAAAGTGCCAACAGCCCAGCGCGGGTTAGCGCTTGCAATTGAGTCTGGGAAACCATCGTTGGTTTTCGTACCCAATCGACAACTAGCTTCAGTAGTGTCTCTTGCTAGAGATTTAACACTACGTTCGCCAGTAGTGTTGGTCGTAGAAGATCATCCAGTACTTGCGCCACAATTATTGCCAAGAGAATGCGCGAAGTTGGCGGACTTGGCAATCATAGAGCCATGCGATTCGACCGAAGTTTCATTTTGCACGAATGCTGCAGCTTTATTTTCAGTTTCAACGAATAAACCAATCGTGTTATTGATGCACCACGGACTATTAGCAAGCGCAGCATCTGAAGAACAATTTGAAGATTCTATTCTTCAGCCAAGAACTCCAAATGTTGAAACTTCTACACCGTTGCATTTAGGAAGACGATTAGAATTAAATAGGCAAAGAACGCTACCAAGCCCAGGCGAGCAAGTTGAAGTTGGTTTCGTAACTGTAGGCGGTTCTGATTTGTCTCTCAAATATCTCGTGAGTGAATTGCAACTTCTAGGCAGAGTTCCAATGTTAAATATTCGCCTCGTTCACCCAATAGATGCGGTTCCTGTAGAGCGCTTGTTAGCTAGGTGTAGACATGTTGTTGTACTAGAGCCTCGTCCTGGCGAGATTGAACAAGAAATTATTAGCATCGCGCAATCGATGCGTCGAGAGGGTCGTGAAGTAGCATCCATTTGGGGCAAGGAATTGCCACCCTCTAATCCAGAACAATTACCGGTTCACGTTCCTGTGAATTCGATTCACCCCTCAGTGGTTGCGCGGCTTACCCAACATTTGTTGCATGAAGTTTCACCTTCAGCAAATATCAGCGAGCAACTGCAGCAAGGATATTCCTTAGTTGATTTAGAACCAAAGAAGCGAAGCTCTTTTGGCACAAATGGCGCTTTGGAATTGTTGCGCGAAATGGCTCTTCGTGTGCTTTGTACTAGCGATTCAACGAAACGAATTGTGCTTGATGGCAAAATTAAAAAAGATGGTGATGGCGAAACAATTTTGGTCGAAACTTGGGGCGAGAATCGCTTTTTGGAAGATGGCATTAATGTAATCCGAGATGCGGTACTTCAAAAAGAAACGAGAATCATTCTCCTCTGGCGAAATTTTGAAATTGGAAATGCCTTACTTACGTTAATTGATGCAGTGTTGCCTACAAAAAATGATGATGGCAAACATGTTATTGAAGTAACGATTGATCAGGGCGAAGAAGTTGACAATGCAATCGAACTGGCAAGTACACGAGAAGGCGTAAGTGTCATTATCGTTAAAGATGGAGAAGAACCACGGTTTGACCTGCAAAGATTAGAACATGTAACCCGAACCATTGACAAAATTGGTTTTCGGCAACAACATGCAATTGTTATTCCTATGGAGCAATTAACCCCTGTAAGAATAGTTCCATTCGACCCTTGGAAATCTAAAAATACGACTACTGCGATGCCGCTTGAAACTTCAATTTCGACTCGATGGCTTAAGCCAGAGTATCGTAGATGGAGAATTTCACTTCGCCCAATTTTAGAACGAGTGGAAGTAACACGAAGTAAACCACCTGTGCGAGTTGTTTTAAATAGTTCTGTTGGTCTTACACCGCCGAAAGTAATTCATGGTTCCGCGTCATCGTGGCGAGTTCATATCGCTGGCTCGCGTGGTGATCAGCCGGGTGTCGTAGGTGGCATTCTTATTAATGCAGGGATTGAAATGGGGTATGAAATACGGGTGCAATGCAACAATCGATTCGTTGGCCCAGGCAGAAGAGCGTGGTCGCAACTCTTGTTTACAAGAAAGCAAAATGCAAATGCATACAAGCCCTTGCTCGGGTCAATTCCATGGGGCGAGGCGGATGTTTTACTTGGATGGGATAGAGAAGAAGTTATTCGTTCGCTTGACCACGAAGGGAGTTTGCGAATTGGTTCACGAGATAGAACATATGCTGTTGTAAATGCAGATCCTCTTGAACACCAAACAGAGCTCATTGACGACAATGGGAATACTACTTCGTTAGATATTGATTTTCTCGAACAAAGTTGCAAAAGTGACTCGATTAACATTCAGGGCTTCGCTTCCCTTGCGAGGTACAGATTTCACAATGAACGATTAGGTGATGTCGTACAACTCGGAGTTGCATTTCAGCTTGGTTATATTCCAGTTACTGTGGATGCAATTAATGTGGCTGTTCTCAAAGCTGAACATACTGGATTTGCTCGTAGTATCGAAGCATTTGAATTTGGAAGGCAGATCGCTGGTGATTCGCAACCAACAAGGAAAGCAAAAGAAGAATCACAATTTGACTTGGAACGACTTGAGAAAAGGTGTGTTCGCGACTTAATAAAAGAAGGTCGTCGGGGTATTAGTAAGTCGATTGTTGTAAGTCGGCTTTTACGCCAATGCAGACAATCACTGCCTGGTCTTTATGAAAGTATCGATGGTCGTCAATCAGCAATTGATTTAATTAACGGTATACGCCGCTGTATGCTTTGGGGCGGCGAGGAAGTTGCAATTCGATATGTGACGTTGTTGTGCCAAGTGTATATAGTTGATTCTGCAGAAAACAGAAGGGCGTTAACAAGGAATGTTATTTTGCCTTTGGCTGAAGCAATCTTGATTCGAGAACCTATCTATCTTGCTCGATTAGCAAGAAGCCCAGAGATTGTCAGGCGGATTCGAAAACGTCTAAATGTTCAGAACTCACGTGGTGATGTTTTGAAACGTCGCTTTTTATCTAGAATTAGGTTGCGTCTATGGAATTGGTCTTTGCAAATTGATTTACGAACGAGTGATTGGTCTTCTTTTGTCGTAACAACAGTTGGTATTTTTTTCCCAAGTCGTTGGAGAGGGCACCGTCGTGACAGGGCAGTTCGAGAATTGCTTGTCCATGCAGTTTCAAGGGCGGTGAATTCAAAAGAACAATACGATGTGTGGGTAGAGAAATTTGAATTGCTAAATCAATTAGCGTTAGATACCAAATTGCATTCAACATCAGTCGATGAAATCCAACGGATTATTCAGTCGTAATCTGGTTGTATTCTCTTTTGAGTTGTCCGCAAGCAGCTGAAATATCTCTTCCACGGCTTGCGCGAATGTGTGTGTTTACACCTGCCTTTACAAGAACTTCTTGAAACCGTCTTACTTGTTCAGTTTTTGGTCGTACGTAATCTAACTCTGCAACTTCGTTGTATCTAATTAAATTCACATTGCATCGCAACGTTTTGCAAAGGCCTACTAGCTCTTTTGCTTGAGCCGTTCGGTCATTGACTCCGCCTAGAAGCAAATACTCAAGCGTAATTTCGCGCCCAGTTGCATCAAAGTAATTACTGCATGCTTTTAAAATATCTTCTATTGGTGAGAAGCGAGCCCAAGGGATTAACTCTTTACGAAGTTCGTCATTGGGTGCGTGTAAACTTAATGCAAGGGTTACGGGAATGTCAAAGTTTGCAAGTTTTTCAATTGCAACAGGTAGTCCAACAGTTGAAACTGTGATTTTTCTTGCGCCTATTCCTAGTCCCCAAGGTGCGTTGAGAATGCGAATGGCTCGCGTCACGGCAGTATAATTAGAGAGTGGCTCACCCATTCCCATGAAGACAATATTTGTAATATCGTTCGCGCCAAGTGCCATGACTTGTTCGACGATTTGCCCAACATCTAGACTGCCTTCTAATCCGCCTATTCCCGAAGCGCAAAACGTACATTTAACTGGGCAACCAACTTGGCTTGAAACACAAGCAGTGTATCTGCCTTTTGCAGGAATCATTACAGCTTCTGTCTGCTTCTCGCCTGTATCCCACGAAAGTAGTTTTTTAATTGTCCCATCGGAAGCTTTTTGCGTTTTAAGGCATTTTGATCTGCGGAAAAACAGTCGCTCTTCTAGCAAAAGCCGTTTCTCTTTTGAAATATTTGTCATCTCGTCTACTGAAGTTACTTGTTTCTTGTAAATCCAATCAATAACTTGCTTACCGGCAAATGCCGGTAGTCCTATCTCTGCAATAAGAGCGTCGACATCGCGTGGAAACAATTCTAAAGCATGTTCTTTTGAAGTATTCAAAGTTGATATCCTTCAACGGTTAAGTTTTTCGTTTTTAAAAATGTGTTGAGGGATGCTGGCATTGAAAATGTCATTGCCTCGTCAAAGTCATAATCGCCTTCGAGTTTGCCATCGTATTTTTCAGTGAGATGTGTTATGAGTTCCGCAACTAAATGGTCAGGAGCACTCGCCCCAGCTGTGATAAGAACTGACTCTACGCCTTCAAGCCATGATGGATTTATTTCTGTTACATCGTCGAGCAAATATGCTTTCGTACCGACTGTTTCTGATATTTCTGTCAGGCGAAGTGAGTTAGAACTATTTCGACTACCAACAACTAATACCAAATCTGCATCTGTTGCATCTTCCCTGACGGCATTTTGTCGATTTGTCGTTGCATAACAAATATCGTCTGTTGGAGGTGCGTGGATTTCAGGGAAGGCAATGCGTAGAGCAGAAATAATAGTTTCGGCATCGTCGGTGCTTAAAGTGGTTTGAGTGAGATAAACTAATTTAGTTGCATCTTCAATTTTCAGAGTAGGGATATCCTCTATGGATTCAACAATTTGAATTGCATCTGGTGCTTCGCCCTGTGTTCCAACAACCTCTTGGTGGTTCTTGTGGCCAATTAATAAAATTTGCCAGCCTCGTTTTGCATATCGAATTGCTTCAGCATGCACTTTAGTTACCAAAGGGCATGTTGCATCTATACAAGTAAGATGCCTGTCGTTTGCAAGTTTTTTGACTTCTGGGCTAACGCCGTGGGCGCTGAAAACAACTATAGAATTTTTTGGTATTTCAGCAATGTTCTCAACGAAGACCGCTCCTCGCTCACGTAGTCGATAGACAACGTGGCGGTTGTGAACTATTTCATGATACACGTATAACTTTTCATCATCGCCAATTGCATCAAGAAGCATATCTACAATGTCAACAGCCATGCGAACACCCGCACAAAACCCCCGTGGGTTTGAAAGTTTGATTCGCATAGGTGTATTGTACGGGAAGGCTGAACTTCTAGCGTAAGTTGGCGATTTTCATTGCTCTTTCATTTGCAAGGATTGCCAAAGAAAAGCGTACACGTCTGCCGCTTCGTCAATCCGAAGATGCGTGGGTTTGCCAGCACCATGTCCTGCCCTCGTTTCGATACGAATTAACACTGGGTTAGCACATGCCTGAGAATACTGAAGTTCAGCAGCAAATTTAAAACTGTGTGCAGGGACAACTCTATCGTCGGTGTCTCCAGTTGTAACCATTGTTGGTGGGTAACAAGTCCCTTTTTTTAGATTGTGGTACGGAGAGTAGCTAAAGAGATGTTTGAACATCGTTGCATCTTTCGGATCACCGTAGTCACTAGTCCATGCCCATCCAACTGTAAAAAGCGGGAATCGCAACATGTCCATTACGCCAACTGCAGGCAAGCAAGCACCGAAGAGGTCAGGTCGTTGTGTCATGCAAGCACCCACAAGTAAACCGCCATTACTTCCACCTTGTATCGCTAGTTTATTTGAATTTGTCCATTTTGAACTGATTAACCATTCACTGCATGCGATAAAGTCGTCGAATACTTGTTGTTTATTCTCAAGCATTCCACTCTCGTGCCACGTTTTTCCATACTCACTTCCGCCCCGGATACATGCAACGGCAAGCACACCTCCCAATTGAATCCAAGTTGCTCTTGAAGCAGAGAAGCGCGGCAAGATTGCAATGTCAAAGCCGCCGTACCCATACTGAAGAACAGCATTGTCTCCATTAAGCGTGACATCTTTATTTGCAACAATAAATAATGGAACGAGTGCGCCGTCGGTGCTTTTTACAAATTCTCTTCGGACTACAATGGAGGACAAATCAATTGGAACATCAGATTCCCAAAATAATGTCGTTGCTCCATCTGCTAAGTCAAGCGCATAAATTGAAGGGGGCTGGTTGTAACTTGAATATGACCAATACACTGTTTTGTCTTTTGCATCGCCATTAAAACCGGATGCTGTTCCAATGCCTGGTAGTTTGACTTCGTATAACAAATTGCCAAGCAATGAATGTACGGTTGTTTTAGATGAAGCATGTTCAAGCCAAGAACATGTGATTTTCCCGCCAACAATATCAGCACTTCTTAGAATATTTTGTTGTTCAGGAACAACAACGGACCATTTTGGAGTTTGTGAATCAAAATGTACAGAAATTAATTTCCCGTTGGGAGCATCACGGTCTGTTTTGAACCAAAGCGTGTTGCTTATTCCGCCAATAAGGGAAACTTCTGCATCAAAATCTGAAATTAACCAGTGCAGTTTCTTTTCGTTTGGTCCTTTGACGAGCACTGCGTTGTTGGATGAAGTGCCAATATTTACTGAGATAACAAGCCAGCCACCGTCTTTTGTAACACTTGCATTGTAGAAACGGTCCGGGTGATCGGTGTCACTCCAAATAAGTTTGTCATCGGATTGTGGCGTGTTCATTGTATGAAACCAAAGTTCGGTGGAATCTGCAGTTTCAATATGACTTTCGTTTTTAGAGTCTGGGTATCGGGAATAGTAATATCCAGATTCATCAGGTAGCCATGATGGAGAATCATTTTTGATGTCGCGAATCACTTCTGGAAGAAGTTCGCCACTGCTTAAATCTTTTGCATACCAAGTCGACCAGTCTGAGCCAGCATCTGAAATACCCCACACTAAGTAATTTCCTTCTGGGCTAGGACTGTACATTGAAAGCGCTTGTGTTCCATCTTCAGAAAACAAATTTGGGTCTAGTAATACTTTTTCGATTGTTGTTGGAGAATTTCCTGTGTAAATAACACTGTGGTTTTGCAATCCTGTGTTTCTAGATTGGAACCACCGACTACCACGATGGAATGGTAAGCCATGTTTTTCATAGTTCCATGCCTTCGTTAGTGTTTCTTTTATGTAAGGACGTGTTTCTATGGAATCTAAATATTGCCGAGTAATCGTATTTTCATCTTGTACCCAGTCACGAACGTCGTTACTCTCTCGAACATCTTGTTCAAGCCATCTATATGGATCGGCTACTTCAACGCCATGCAGTGTGTCAACTACATTCCCTCGATGCGCCTCTGGATATTGGATTGGTGCAATTGCGAAGAGACTTGCAATGATTAAAAGCATAAATTAGTTTCCGACAATGTAGGGAAGGTCGTGTAGACCTTCAGTTAAATCAATGGGTCCATCTGCACCAATCAAAATGTCCGCTTCGTAATGCACACTCATAGAGTGGTCAGCTGAATAAATTGGCCATGATCCTCTTGCATTTTCAATTTCTCCAGTTCCAACCGCCAGCATCGGCTCTACTGCAACGAGCATGCCTTCTTCAAAAGTGCGCCATGCGTCTGGCCATTCAGAAGGGTGTGCCGGAACTACATTTGAAATAAAAGGCGGTGCATGAAGCGACTTTCCATAGCCATGCCCACCAAGACCTCTAATTAGGTGGAAGCCATACTCTTTTTCGGCAACATTTTGAACTGCTTTTGCAAAATCCATCAATGGTCGATTCGGTTGCATTGCTGCAACGCCTGCCAAAAGAGATTCTCTGCCTGCTTCCATCAGTTTCATATTTTCTTCAGTTGTTTCTTCAATCGCCCACGTCCATGCAGCGTCGCCAATCCATCCTTGATGTGTTACACCAATATCAATAGAAACTAAATCCCCGGGTTCGATGGCTCTCTGACTCATTGTGTGTGTCCCATGCACAACGCAATCATTTATTGATAAACAAGATTGGCTTGGGAAGGGAGGTTGCCCTGGGATTCGATATTTATAAAAAGCACTTTTGCATTTTAGTGAACGCAGTTTTTCGCCTACAAAAGAATCAATTTCAGGAAGAGTAACTCCGGCACGTAAAAAATCGGTCAACGATTTGTGTACTTCGAGAACAAATTGCGCTGATATTTTTGCGGCTTTAGCATCATTTTTATTTATGAGTGGAATTGTTTTCATGACTCATCCTCAAGGTCCATCTCTCCGTCCGTTAGTAGATGCACAATTTCACCTTTGATAGATACAAGCAAAGGTCCGCCTGCTGCGATATGCCATGCTAAATCACGCTCGTCATCACATTCGAGAAGTTGCAAGTCTGCATATTTTCCAATTTCTAAACTGCCAACTTTGTCTTGTAAATTCAAAACGCAAGCAGCATTTATAGTTGCGGCTGTAATTGCTTCAGCAGGAGTAAGCCCAAGTCGTCTACACGCAAGTGAAATTGCAAACGGCATTGATGGGCTAGGAGCAGAGCCAGGGTTGTAATTAGTCGCGATTGCAACCGCACAACCGAGGTCGATAATTTCTCGACCACGTGCGTAACGGTCATGTAAGCAAAAACCACTAGTTGGTAAAAGAACACCAATGGTGTTGCTTTCTGCAAGAAGTTTTAATTCTTCATCAGTTGAATGCTCAAGATGGTCGACACTTCTTGCACCAAGTTCGACTGCACGGGCGAGCATGCCTAAAGAATTAAATTGGTCGACATGCGCGCGAATTGGACAATTTAGTTCGATTGCTTTTTTGAATAATTTTGTCGTCTCATCAAGTGACCATGCGCCTTTTTCACAGTACGCATCGCATGTAATGTTCGGGAACTCTTGCACAACAGCTGGCAATGTTTCGTGAATGACGATGTCGGTGAAATTTTCTTGTTCTGGGTCAATAGCATGCGCACCGAGAAAAGTTCCGACGATTATTTGTGGTACATCTTGTGATGCGTCGTGGATTGAACGAAGCATTTTTAATTCGCTTTCAGTTGTCAGTCCATAACCACTTTTAATTTCAATAGTTGTTGTTCCAAGTGATGCCATCAAACCAAGTCGTCCAAGAACATCAATGCATAAATCTTCTTGGCTCGATTCTCGAACGGCGCGTACAGTTGACATTATGCCGCCACCTTGTTTTAGGATTTCTAGGTAGGAAGTACCTTGCAAGCCAAGTTCGAATTCTTCAAGTCTGCTACCCGACCAACAAGCGTGCGTGTGGCAATCGACAAAAGAGGGCAATACTACTCGTCCATTTGCATCTACGACTGGAACATCTGGATGCGAATTGATGAACTCCTCGTCTGGTTGTCCCTCTGCGATGAATTCGATAATGCCATCTTTCACAGCAATAAAGCCATTTTGGATGATTCCTAAATCGTTCATCGCTTCTTTTTTGCGAGGAGCATTTTCGCCTGCAAGTGTAAGGATGCGGGCGTTTACGATGATGAAACTACTCATGCGTTACTCTCTTGCATTGGGATATTTACATTTAGTTCTTTTGCACATTGAATGGCTTCTTCATAGCCAGCATCTACATGTCTGAAAATACCCATCATTGGGTCATTTGTAAGCACTCGTTTTAATCGGGCATCTGCTTCAGTTGTTCCGTCTGCAACAATGACTTGACCTGCGTGTTGCGAGTAACCGATGCCAACCCCGCCACCATGATGGAAGCTAACCCAGCTTGCACCGCTTGCGATGTTTAATGCAAAGTTAATAAGTGGCCAATCGCTAACAGCATCGGAGCCGTCGAGCATGCCTTCGGTTTCACGGTTAGGGCTTGCGACACTACCGCAGTCCAGGTGGTCTCTTCCAATAACGATAGGAGCGGAGACTTCACCTGAGCGAACCAATTCATTAAAGGCGAGCCCTGCTTTGTCACGTTCTCCAAGACCAAGCCAGCAAATTCGGCACGGTAACCCTTGGAATGCAACGCGGTCTTGCGCCATAGTAATCCAGCGTTTGAGCGATTCATCTTTTGGAAACAGTTTTAGAATGACTTCATCCGTTTTCTTAATATCTTCAGGATCGCCAGAAAGGGCGCACCAACGAAACGGTCCGCGCCCACGGCAAAATTGAGGGCGAATATATTCAGGTACAAATCCTTTGAAATCAAATGCGTCGCTTACACCGTTGTCAAAAGCTCGTTGTCTAATATTGTTTCCGTAATCAAATGTTTTCGAGCCCTGTTTCATAAACCAAAGCATAAGCTTGACATGTTCTGACATTGTTGCAACGGAAAGATCTGTGTATTGTTCAGGATTGCTCTGGCGCAATGCATCCGCTTCTTCACGGCTCATTGACGTGGGGTAATAACCAACGAGTGGGTCATGCGCGGATGTTTGGTCAGTTAGAATTTCAGGAATTATGTTGCGCTCTTTAAGTCGTGCAAGTAAATCAACGATGTTGCCAACGAATCCAACTGAAATTGCTTCACTAGAAGCAGTCGCTTCAAGTGCTCTGTCGATAGATGGATCTAAATCTTCAAAAATTTCATCGAGGTATCTATCGTGGACTCTTTTTTCTAATCGTTCAATGCAAACATCTGCAATGAGGCAAGTGCCGCCGTTCATTGTGACAGCGAGTGGTTGCGCACCACCCATTCCACCGCAACCACCAGTAACGGATAAAGTTCCAGCGAGAGAACCGCTAAAATGTTGTCGAGCACATTCTGCAAATGTTTCAAACGTGCCTTGTAAAATTCCTTGAGTCCCGATGTAAATCCAAGATCCAGCAGTCATCTGTCCGTACATCATTAGGTCGCGAGCTTCAAGGTCGTCAAAAACTTCTTGTGTTGCCCAATGAGGAACTAAATTGCTGTTAGCGATAATGACGCGAGGCGAATCGACGGTTGTTGTTGCAATGCCGACGGGTTTGCCGGACTGCACGAGTAAAGTTTCATCTGGCTCAATTGATTTTAATGATGCAATAATTGCATCGTACGATTCCCAGTTACGAGCAGCTTTGCCTCGGCCTCCATAGACAACGAGATTCTCAGGGCATTCTGCAACTTCAGGATCGAGATTATTCATTAACATCCGCATCGCTGCCTCGGCTTGCCATGATTTACAAGTCAGTTTGGCACCTCTTGGAGCTGTAATGATTCGTTTTTGATCTGTAGAATGCGTTGCCATAATTTGTCGATTTTATCCTCGATAGCCTATCTCTGCACAGTGTAGAATAAAACAAATTAATGAAGAACAAGGAGTTTTACTATGGCTACGCAAACTGAAATTTCAATGGTACCAATTACAGCAGGAACATTTTGTTGGAATGAGCTCGCTGTACGAGATGTTGAAAAAGCTGGAGCGTTTTATACCGCTTTATTTGGTTGGACGATAGATACTTGCGACAATGGGGCGATGCCGTATACCACGTTTAAGATGGGCGGTTTTCCTGTTGGTGGCATGATTCAAATGGATAGTGACTGGCCAGAAGATGTGCCACCACATTGGGGTTGTTACATCTCGTCTGATGATGTCGATGCAATGGCAGAAAAAGCAACGGAACTGGGTGGTGCGCTCTGCTGTGGACCACAAGAAGCAGGGGATGAAGGTCGTTTTGCAGTGATTACTGATCCAACCGGTGCAGTCATTAGTATCTTCAAAGGCGGTGATTGTAAGAATCCACAAGGACATGGTTCATTTTGTTGGAATGAACTACTGACGAACGACATGGACAAAGCCAGTGATTTTTATACGAATCTCTTTGGTTGGAAGGCTGAAGCGAGCGAAACAAGCGCTGAGCCCTATACCGTTTTTATGAATGGTGAAGCATGGGCTGGGGGAATGATGAAAATGCATTGGGAAGGTCACCCAAGTTGGCTTGGATATGTAAGCGTTGAAAACGTTGATACAACTGCGAAAAAAGCAACCGAACTTGGTGCACATCTTTGTGTTGAACCTAGTGACATCCCAGGAATCGGACGGTTTGCCGTGTTTACAGATACAGTCGGAGCGACTATTGCAATCTTTACCGGACTTTCAGAGTGCTACGGCGACGATTGTGGTTGCTCATAATCAGTATTAGTCTCGTATAACCTTGACTTTTGTGCAATAAAGTGTATTTTTAAGGCATGAAAATGTCCCTCGTACATTTACTCTGTCTCATTGGATTCAGTAGCGGCGTCTATGCAGATATTCGGTTTGAGAATTTGACCAACTATCCTACGGGTGGAATATCAACTGGTGTGTTTGCAGAAGATTTTGATGGTGATGGTGATATTGATTTTGCAATTTCAAATCGAGAATCCGATTCGATAACAGTTTTATTTAATAATGGTGCGGGGGTTTTTGGCAACTCTACTCAGTTCCAGACTGGTATCAATCCAAGATATGTAGATGGATTTGATTTCGACAACGATGGCGACATCGATCTTTGCACGCCAGATTATTATGGCATGACAACTACGCTTTTGAACAATGATGGCAGTGGGGGGTTTTCTATAGCACAACAGTTTGACACGTTTACTCCCGCTTACGTTTGGAATGATGATTTAGATTTAGATGGACATCGTGACATCATTGTTTTGCATTGGGATGGAACTGCAAAAGTGCCACACCAAAGCCCGGGTGTTGTTCAGCCGTTTTATGGAAACGGAGATGGAACGTTTGTTGTTGGTCAGTCTGCTTTTATTGGCGTGCAACCAAGGGGTGGTGCATCAGCAGATCTAAATGGAGATGGACTACTTGATGTTGTTGTTGCGGATATTTACTCTAAAACAATTTCAGTATTATTGTCTACTGGACCAAGAACATGGCAAACAAGTTTTCAGATTTTAATGGACCCAGGTGCACCACGTTACATTACGCTTGAAGATTATGACAATGACGGTGATGTGGATATTGCCGCAGTCGATAAGTTGCATGGCAATTTTTGGATTCTCACAAACGATGGAAATGCTAAATTTGTGTTGAACGATTCGGTTAAAGTTAACGATGCGCCGCATTCAATTGTGCACTTTGATATCGATAATGATGGCGATTTAGATTTTGTGGTAACTCACGTTGGCTCAAGTTCACATCTCATTTTGCATAACGATGGAAGTGGCCGTATTGAATCTGAACAGATGTTTACGATTTCTGGCGGTTCTGCCGAGGTAAAGCTTGCAGATTTTAACGCAGATGGTTTGATTGATATTGTTACCGCGAATGTAAATAACGCTTTGATAGGGTCGAGTGTCTTATTACAAAAGGAATGTTTGGTTTGTAATGGCGCACGTAGTGGAAAGCGTGTTGTTGAATGTCCGCCGATAGCAAATGAAATAAATATGCAAGCTATTTCATACCTTGACTTTGATGTGCAGTTGACTGGAGAATCTATTGCGGGGAATTCAGTTGATTATATTATCTCTTCACTTCCATCCTCTGGCGACCTCATAGATGTGTACGGCAATACTATTACAACTGTTCCATATCACATACCAAATGACACAGTCACCTATTCGCCGGTTTATGGTTATATTGGTTTAGATACATTTACGTATTATGTAAATGATTGCTTGCCTTCAACTGAAGCATTAGTGGCGTTGCAAATAAATATCCCGTTCCCAGATGAATGTCTAACTGCTCAGCGAATTTTTAATGGGAGCACAGTATGGTCGACTCTTTTTGCTTCTGACTCGCCTGACTATTACGACCCACTTCTCTGCAGCGGAACAAATTTTGGCGCAATGAGAAAAGACATTTGGTTTCGGTATTTTGCTTGTGAAACAGGACAGTTAGTCATTGATACCTGTGGCACTACGGTATTTGATTCGGACATTGTTGTCTATCAAGGCAGTTGCTGTAATTTGGAACAAATCGCATGCAACGGAGACTCCGTGGATTGCAATGGTAATTCCCGTATTACTATTGATCCAATAATTGCAGACACCCAATATTTCATTCGCATTGGCGGATCAACTGCCAATTCATTTGGGGGGGGAACAATTTTTATTGCTGGACCAGAAGTTATTTGTGCCGCTTCTTGTTTCGGAGACCTCAATTTCGATGGTAATGTAAACATTACTGATTTTCTTCAAATAATTGGGTTGTGGGGGAGCACGTGTGGGGACGGTGATTTAAACATTGATGGTGTTGTAAATGTGGTAGATTTGCTTGCAGTTATCGGTGATTGGGGTCCCTGTGGCGGTTGATTATGCTTTTATGGAACAATTGTTTGAATTATCCTCTTATATGGTTATGATTGAGTGAAGGGTGAAATGAGAATCACGGATATAGAAATATGAATGTAAAGACGAAGTTTATTGCGATTTTTCTTAGTTGTGCTACGGTTACATTGCTTTCACATGCAGAAGTTAATCGTAAGGGGCAACGGGCTATCGGTTTATCGTCTTGGGAAGATGTTACAACACCATTAACAGCAGGGTTAAATCATGAAAACCATCGAGGTTCGGCATGGTGCGATTACGACAATGACGGATTGCAAGATTTATATGTAACACATTTTGGGGCTTTTGATCCGAATGGAATTTATCTCGGTTCGCCAAATCAATTACTACGAAATCTTGGGTCTGGTGTGTTCGAAGATGCAACAACGGTAGAGTTGGAAGCGAATTCAGGTCTGTCACATCATCCAGCATGGGCTGACTTGGACAATGACGGCTTGCCAGATATTTATATTTCACAAAGTTCAAATAGTGGAAGTGAATTAAGCACACTTTTGCATCAAGACTCTGTTGGCGTATTTTCAGACATAACAAATGGAGACCCAATTGGAATGAGCGGAATTTTACCGAGAGGTGTCGGTTGGCAGGATGTGAATAATGACGGACTGGTTGACCTACTTGTTGCGAATTCAAATGGTGATTTGAAAAAGAATCGAATGCTTATAAACGCAGGTGGTACTAACTTTACTTTAGCTGCAACTTTATTCTCAGAAGAGATGCGGGAGAGCAGAAGTATTGGTTGGTGTGATTACAACAATGATGGTTTGCCAGATGTTTATATTACTAATGGCGCGGAAGATCACAGCGATGAACTTCAACGAACTAATCAGTTATATAAAAATATGGGTGACGGAACTTGGACAGACGTAGCAGTTGAAGCGGGTGTAGGTGATATTGGACACGGCCGTGGTCAAGTGTGGGGCGATGTAAATAACGATGGTTTTCTTGACTTGTTTGTGGGAAACCAAAAAGGGTCTGATACCGGTGGCGGTCACAACCGATTATTTAGAAATAACGGCGACGGAACGTTTAACGATATTACTGCTTGGGCGGGATTGTTCGAATCGTATCGAACGCGCGGCGTTTCGATGGCAGATTTTGATAATGATGGTTACTTAGACATTTATGTTGTTAATTTCGGGAATGCGTTACCGCCGAATCACTTGACCACGGCCGTG